>Ga0123341_1003466_pt1 | contig 13534 bp, 7 predicted proteins | sample Turbeapinknodule_FD_89959 | JGI IMG/M metagenome (GOLD analysis project Ga0123341, IMG submission 89959) | Root nodule microbial communities of legume samples collected from Mexico - Turtle bean Mexico pink nodule | ecosystem: Host-associated > Plants > Roots > Nodule | place: Mexico: Nepantla... | reverse complement strand
TTTTAATAGTATACATAATCTACTACCCTTAATTAATTTAATCAAATTAATTAAATAAACTTTCTACTCAAACTCATAATCTTTCCATTAGATGAAATCATCCTAAAGTAAAATGATAATTTTTATCACAAAATTTGAAGAGGAATTGTTTTGTTAAATCTTTGTCTGTATTTGATTTTTTTAATGAAAAAATTGAACACATAGTTGTTGGTTGTATTTACAATAGTGAATTTTAAGAAATATTAGAAAAAAAAGATTAAGATTTGATGTGCTTTTATAACGTTGCAGGGGATGATACATTGTGTATGAGAGTACATTGGCCTTTTGGGGTCTCCTTAAAAGAAACAATGCTTCTCTCTTTCTCTCTCTGTATTTGAAGAACACAACACATTTCTTCTCAATTTCCTCTGAGAGGGAAAGAAAGCGAGGGACTTGTACTGAATTTCTGGCTGCACAGCACATTGACTCACCAAACAACTATGTCTCTTGGGTATGCCGAGAAGCTTTCCTACATAGAAGATGTGGGCAACGTTGGAATGGTCGAATACTTCGACCCGTCTCACGTTTTGCGAGAGAAAGTGTGTTCCTTGTCTCCATTATCCTTCTAGAATATTCTATGCCTTGTAATTGTTCTCACTGTTGCTTGCCCTTCTGCCCTTATTACATGTGATAGCTTTGTTGGGTGATGTTGATCTCTCTTGTGCAGCTTTTGTGTCTGTGGGATGCTACTTGGAGAGGCCCTTCTCTGCCATGAAATTGTGCTTGTGTTTTTTGTTGTTATGTGGTGCTAAAAATAATGCTTTAATTTAGTGGTGCTTGTTGATTAGGCTGAAATGGATGGAATTTGGAGGTGTTTATGTGATTACATGCATGATTGAGTGTTTGTAATACTGTATTAGGGTGACAAATAATTTGGAACAGAAGTTGAATTGTGGCTGCGGATGCGATTTTGTCTCGATCTTTGTCATTGCATGAAATTGCAGGTAAATGCGGCTGCAATTGTGGTTGCGGTGAGCCCAAAAACCTTGATGTTGCGGCTGAGATCGCCGTTGTAGATCATTTTTTAAAACCATGCTTTGGAATAGTTAACCTGTATGAGGATTTTGATGTAGTGAATATGCTTTGAAACGTTTATCAGGAGGGTGCTTAGGTATTTTTGGGATTGTGTTTCACCTCAATGCGGGAAAGCTTTTTCATAGACATTGGTTGATACTCTGAAGATGATTAATAATGGTGTTGCTATTGTGTGTAACTATTAGACATGAGTTGTTGTCTTGCATAAAGTTGTATGTTTACTGATTACTTTTCTCAGTATGGTTTTCATCAGAAAGGGAGGTGCCATTTGGAATGTCATGGCCAAGGGGATTTCAATTTTCAACCTCCTACTTAAGGGTTGAATTTCATTGAAATTTTGTCATTGATGATATTGCTGGGGGTTGTTTAGGCTTTTCATTTCTGTTTGCATCGTTCCTCTTTTTATTAAACAACTATGGCCTGGCAGATACAAGGGTTGTCACCATAGTTTTCACCAGCTGGGCTATTACAATATATATAGTTTCATTATCAGGTGGCTTTAGTACCATAATCATTAGAATTGTTAAGCATGAATACTTGTTTTGATGTGTGATGTTCCTATTCTTTGTGGATTTTCTGTGGTATTTATCCACATTGTGTGCAGTACTTTGTCGATGCAGATATGTGTAGTCAAACATTTGAGTCATTTTTTCAATATTGTTTTCTTTTATTATGCTGGATGGTCATTAAATTTTATGGCATGATTCCTTATGTTGTTTCTTTCAATCATTTCCCTTGATATATACTTTCATCTGCTAGGTTAATTTTCTTTCAAATTTTCAATTGTTTTTCTTATTTTAAATTAAAATATAGCATACCAATTTATCACCTAGTGAGAAGTTTCCTTCATTTAACTAAAATAGTATACATTGGGTAAAAAAGAGGAGTCATTACCTACCCTCAACCAAAGTCGATGCTTCATATGCTAACATAACTTTTCTTTCTTGGCAGATAGATCAACTTGCTATAATGATAAAAAAGGTATTGCTTGCAGCTACTAACTAATGTTGATATTAGAGAGTTTTCTTTCTCTACTTTAAGTTTTTATATAATCAGTGTTTTTTATTTGTTTTCTTTTCCTACTTGCAGAGTAAGCATCTAGTGGTATTTACAGGTGCAGGAATATCAACCTCATGTGGTATACCGGATTTTCGAGGTCCCAAGGGAATATGGACGCTTCAGGTGATGATTTTTTAAGCTTGGAAATGCTTCTACATTAATAAAATTTAAAATTTTATTCGTTTTGGTGATTCAGAGTGTGAATGTATGTTTGACTATCTCAGCAATTTCTATCATTTCGAATGTAAATACCAGTAAGAACAGTGTCATTAATTTTTTATAGTTACAATATATTTACTATGAATTTTTTTCTCCAATTCTTTAATTTAGGATTATAACTCTCATATTATTAGTAGAGAAGTTGCTTAACCAGTTTGAAGTATACATATATTTTTTTGTATTGATGTGAACCGAATAATAAAGTGCATCTGTCTAGAAGTAACCGCTTCTTTTATTCCAATACATACATAAAAGATCACAGTATATTCTAACAATTTCGACTAGTATTTCCTAGTCAAGAACATAATGTTTCCAAGTTTCTATGAATTGAAGTAAATGTACAAGAGCGTATCCCATCAAGAACTTTTGTACAACTTGAAATTTTGTTGGGAATTGGTATATGAGAAATTTTAACTTATGTGCCCATTATTCTTGTGCTTGCTTAAATGAACGTTTGAAGCAGTAAATATAAGTATTTATTGTTGTAGCTGCAGTTGCACTTGATTATCCTCTCTACAGTTTACATGAATTTGTCAGCTACCCTTACAATTAATGACACCAATATTGTCTTCTATAGTTTCTGTAAGGAATTTGTTCTCCAACAGAAAGAAAGATGCTGGTGTGTTTGAACTTTGAATTTAGATTTTTCTACCACAGCAAGAGGCACAACATAATATAATAACTGATATAATTGTGGCACTGCTATAAAAAGGAAAGTCAGATTCTATTACATTTGCTAGTACTCATTCTTTCAGAAATCAGAATCTTCTTTTCTTGATGTTTATGAATTTCACATGGGGATCTGCTCATCTTATTATATTTGTTGCTGCAGCGTGAAGGTAAAGCCTTGCCAGAAGCATCACTGCCATTTCATCGTGCAGCACCAAGTTTGACACACATGGCTTTGGTTGAACTAGAAAAGGCTGGCATTTTGAAGTTCGTCATCAGTCAGGTAGAGTCATTGTGTTTTTTCTTTTCCTATGTATATTCTCACTTTCTTTAGATGTGAATTTTTTTTAGGTAATAATTTGTTGAATTGTTGTTTTAGCCATCTTTTTATTTTCTTATGATAGAATGTTGATGGTCTCCATCTTCGATCCGGAATACCAAGGGAGAAATTAGCTGAGTTGCATGGGAACTCCTTCATGGAGACATGCCCTTCTTGTGGAGAAGAGTGAGTTTTGATTGCTCATTAAATTCTACTTTTGCATAAGCTTTCTCTCAGTAGGGTTTGATTACTCTTGCACATTCAATCATATTTGTCCACAAAGCTATGAATATTTATAAAGAAAATGCTAGTACTAGAGAAAAATATACAAGAAAAGGTACTTGAGAGATCTTTTTTAGATCTCTCCGTGTGTGTATGTGTATCTTGCAAATAGAATTACATAGAGAGAGATTAGGAAACAAAATAAAGTTTGCCCCTGGGACTATAGATATGACATATAGGTACAACATAAAACAACTTTTACAAAGTTGCTCAGTAGCTAATATCGACTATTCTAACACTCCCTCAAGTTGGAGCATATAAATTGTATGTACCCAGCTTGAAACATATAAATTGAATATGAGGTCCGCCTAAGGATGTTGTCAAAATATCTGCAAGTTGATTATTGAAGCTAATAAACTAAGGATAAATTTCCTTGAATAATAGTCTTTCTTGAACAAAATGATAATTAATTTTTGTGTGTTTGATCTTCTCATGAAACATAAAGTTGGAAACAATGTTAAGCAATTGCTTGATTATGACACATCTTCATTTGCTTTCATCAAATTTCAGTTTTTGATGAAATTGTTTTATCCAAACAATTTCAGAAGGGAGTATGCCAATGCTCAATATTCAACTTCAGCACTTGATTGGACAACTGCATTTCGTTTCTTGCTTTTCCAAAAAATGATATTCCCTCCTATGAAAACTCTATCTAGTAGTGAAGCATCTATCTATGAGAGATCCTATCTAATCAATATCAGAATACCCAAAGATTTGGATATCTTCTTTATCTTCATATAACAAACCTTGTCCTGGAGCCTTTTTTAGGTACTTGAGGATGCAAATGATGACATTCCTGTGATTATTATGAGGAGTTTACAAAACTGACTGTTTACACCAACTGCAAAAGGCAGGTCAAGTCTAATAATAGTGAGATAAATAAGTTTTCCTAAGATTCACTTTGTTTTGCCATTAATTTTTTATTTGGATCCATAGAACTATATGTGAGTCTATAATCAATCATGTGTGTTTCTTTCATGAAATCTAAGGAATATTTCTTTGAGATATTACAATATACCTTCCTTTGATTGAATCACTTCAATGCCCAAAAAGTATTTGAGACGACCAAAGCCTTTGATCTGAAAGTGGTAACATAAATGCTTCCTTAGGTGAGAGATTTTAGCTACATCATTTTCTGTAATGACTATGTCATCAACGTATTCAATTAAGTAAACCCATTTTTTAGGAGAGACATGGCAGGAAAACAAATTATTTGATTCACTGTGTCTTTGTCCTAAGATTTGAACAATGCGGCTAAGTTTTCCAAACAAAGCACGTGAAGACTACTTGAGTCTTTAGAGAGACACATGCAATCTACAAACTAAACCAGATTTCCAGTGAGCAAAAAACCTGGAATGTTGTTCCATGCAGATTTTCTCCTCCATATCACCATGAAGAAAAACGCTCTGAATATTTAATTGACAAGGAGACCAATGGCGAATAACTGCCATGTCAAAGAAGAGTTTGACTAGTCATTTTTGCCATAGAAGAAAAGGTATCACCATGATCAAGGCCATATATCTAAGTGTATCTTTTTGGCCACTAGTCTAGCTTTAAGGTGATCAATTTCACCATTTGGCCCAACTTTCATGGTGTAAACCAATCGACATCCAATATTCTTTTTCCCAAGTGGAAGAGGAATTAATTCTCATGTTCTATTATCTGCAATTTAATAATCATGGCTTGTGACCATCTAGGATGATCAAGTGCGCTTTTTAGGAATCATAATAGAAGACACAAATAAGATAACTGACAAATAGAAAGAGATAACTTATGATAGCTTAGAAAATTGTATATATGATTTTTCAAAGAGCAATGAGCCAACCTAAAATCTTCATTATTAGGAACCATGGTATTGAGTGATGAGGTGAAGGATTTGATGAAGAGGACTTACCATGTAAGATTAGATTAGCCATTTGTGTCATGTGTTGGTAGCTGATAATAGGTGGCAATGATGGTTTGGTGGACATAGAACTTTGAGCATTGCTTTGATTTAGGGTGTCATGGACAAGTGATACCAAAGGTTCAACTAAAGGGATAGGGAAGACTTGTTGGACAAAGTCATCATCATGTATGAAAGAAGGAAAGAAAATAGTCTTTTCAAAATGGTGACACTAGCAGACATGTAATACCTTTCTTATTTTAGAAGAATAACATTGATTCCCTTTTCGGAGACTAAAATATCCTAGGAAGACGCATTTGATGGCTCTTGTCGAGAGCTTGCCCAAACTTGGGGACACATCATGTAAAAACAAACAGATAACGGGGAGAAATATGAAGAGGTTCATTTGGAAATAAAATGAAATAAGGAATTTTATATTCAAGAAAAGAAGAGAGTTCTATTGAAATGAAAATAAGTAGTTGGAATAGCAATACCCTAGAGTAACGAACTGGTGTATTAGCACCAAGTAATAAGGTATATGTAGTTTTAACTAAGTGTCTATTTTTTTTTTCTGCAATACTATTTTGTTGAGATGTGTGAAGACAAAATAACTATTGTAAAATGTCATTTAAGCTTAAAAGGTGGAAAAATTAGAGAAAAATGTTTTTTTAGCGTTAACATACTTTAACATTTTTAATAACTTTGTCCAAATTTCTTTTTGATTTTGTTAAAGAAAACATCGAGATAGACAAAAATTTAGAACCATCATTCATTAAATATACCTAATTACATTTGGAATTTTCATTATTATTACGTGTTCTTCTGGTGTTTATGTGTGTGATCTTTTATATTATGCTTTTTTCTAGGTTTGCTTTTTTGGTGTTTATTTTATGTAAACTATCACACTGTCATTTTCTAAACATTATGTCTTAAAAGAACTGTAATCTAATTTTATAATTGGAACCTCTTTAAGGTACTTTCGTGATTTTGAGGTAGAGACTATTGGTTTAAAGGAGACATCAAGGCGTTGTACAGTTGCCAAATGTGGGACAAGACTTAAGGATACTGTCCTTGACTGGGAGGTACTAGACTGTTCGTTTTCTTGATGGTAATTCGGTTGATTCCCAACAATTATAATTTTGGCTGCAATTTGTGTCACATGGGGCACTTTGTTAGAGACACGAATAGGTGTTTTTACATGTTTATTGGGCCCTTGCTTCATCTATAGACAATGAAAGAGAGTATTATGACTTCTTTTTCTTCAAGATATGACACTGAGACAAATGCTTTTCTGCTGTTTTTTTGCTGAGACTAGATACAATTATGTCTCCCCCATTTGATCTTCCCTGAACTCAATGATGAATAAAAATATGCATGTGGGTGAATTGTTGATCATGCTGTTGCGAGGAATATTGATTTGCTAACTGTTGTAGTATTTTTGAAAACTTAAATATAAACGAAAAGTGGTTTCTGTTTAAAATCATCCAACTATGAAATAGTCTGTCTTTTCTCCGTTTTTCATGTTGCCACCATTGTCCTCTTCTAGGCTGCTTTAAATTTGGAATCATGACGAAATGTTTTAGTATTTTGGCTTGATTTTATATCATTGGTTGTTGGTTCTACTAGCATTCTGGTTTTATTGATTTGTCATGATGGCTAGTGTTTCACTACCAGGTCCCAATGATATAATAATAAGTAAGAAGGACAGATAACAGAGTCTCTTGCTGAAAAAGAAAAGATTTTATTTCGGGGGTCTAGTTGAAGTTGTACATTGAGCCTTCTTGTCCTTAGCCAAGTTAACCATTAAGTGGAACTGACTAGCTGTTGATTCATTTGTTGATGTTTTGGAAGTTATTGTGCCAGGGAGATGATTATGGACACGTTGATAAACTTTTTTGGCTGCGTAGCCATGTTTCCCTTTAAACAAGTCTATATCCTTGTACGTGCAGGATGCATTGCCTCCAAAGGAGATGAATCCTGCTGAGAAGCACTGTAAACAGGCAGATATAGTGTTATGCTTGGGTACAAGGTAATAACATGACTTTTTTTTTTATCACCACAACATTTTTTATTTTTATTATTTTCCTCTGTTTTTTTCAGTACTTTGCCATCATTATGCCTATTTCTCTCTCCTCGCTTGTTTGTCCACATTGTAGGAGCCTAATTGCTCATTATTAAATGGGTAAAAATGGAACAAGTCTTTATTTCTTAACATACCTGATAAACATTGGCTTAAGTTTTGTGGCAAAAGCTTTACTGCTGTAGTAATTCCCAAGTGTACAGAGAAACTGAGTTCTTGCATTAGAGTGGTAAGTGAAAAAGATCTTTAGGTTTTGCTTAGTCTTTTCCAAAATGAACAGTCCCCGATACCCTTTTTTAACATAGTTATATGTAGAATCCCACTTGGTATGTCTGGTTAAGTTCAATTGGTATCTTACTACTTTGGAGGGCCTTTTTGCAGCATGATTGGAATTTACTGCAATGGATTTGTATTGTTAATTTTATCACCACCAAATGGCTAATTATGCTTGCCAGATTATGTTGTGATACGTTTAACCAGCTCAAAAATAAATCTGTGGGAATATTTCATGTCTTTGAAGGGAATATCAATGAGTCGTGCATGATCAATTTTCCATACCTTTCAAAAATGTATTGCTATGCTATATTTTTCATGTGATATATATCCTGGCTAAACTCTCAATGCAGTTTACAAATAACTCCAGCGTGCAACTTGCCTCTGAAAGCACTTCGTGGTGGGGGTAAAGTTGTTATTGTAAATCTCCAGGTATGTCGCTCATTTTTTTTCTTAGCTTACATGTTAATTAATTTTGACACCATCTCCTAACTTCTACCGTGAAAATTTATTTTCTGTTTAATGAGATTAAGAGCACTTACTTTTCTACCCTTTTTTTTTTGCAAATATGAAATTATAATAGTTAAAGAAAAAATATCCCGCCGTTTTGCTTTAAGGGAACAAAAGCTCTACTATTCCACTTATGAAATTACCTATTGAAATCTCACGGTAGAACATGTTAGTTGGTATTTAGTTCATTCTATTTCGGCAAAAACTGGGTCATTGGATACAAAGGATCAGCTGCTACATCACATGGGTCCAAGGTTTGGAGAGTTTACACGAGGAAGAATAGAGGGAGGAAAGGCAGAATGTTAAGTTGGCAGATAGGGAGAGGGAGAAATAAAGGAAGGTAGTTACTGATTTGTGGTTTACACTAGTATATGGGTGGGAATGTGGGGTAATAGGGGTATTACAGTTTAGTTATGACTGGAGAGAAATAGCTCTGTATAGTAGCTTGGCTCTGTGCAGTAAAGGAGTTATTCCACTGTATTACGTTTATTAATTCTCACAGTTAATACTTACTCATTTCTTTCTGGTTCAGTTAATTGCTGTTGAATCTATCTGTGTGGTTCTAGTTTGCATAATTCTCTCTAGAATAATTTACTTTATGTTAAATTTGATCCTTATGATTGTCTCATCTGTCACTGCAATCGAAGTTCTTTTTAGTACTATGTAATAGATCTTTGGCTTACAATCAGCGTATGCATGTTGTAAAAGTAATCAAGAGTGCCCTAATTTACTGGAAAATTCACTAATTCAAAATCAACTATGGCCAGTGGTCAAGATATGCTGCCTTAAAATTCTGGGATGTTTATGGTTGTTAGTTAGAGCTATTATGGTACCAAAACTTTAAGTATGTGTGTGGATTCTAAGTTTCAGAGCTTTTTCCTTCATACTTATGATTTTTTGTCCACTATTGTTTTCATCTAAACTGTAAATGCTTGGACTCTACAGAAAACTCCAAAGGACAAAAAAGCCAGTTTAGTCATACATGGGTTTGCAGATAAGGTATTTGTTCTGAATCGTTGCTTATAGATGTTTTCTTTTCCACTGTTTTTTGTATTATAGTCTTCACTGATGTTAATGTTGCAAAAAAAGAACTGATAGAAACATGTACATGTAATAAAATTGCCTGCATTATGACTTGTATTGTCAAACACTCAAACTACAATTCAATTCATTTTAGTCTTTGAGTTCAATGGAGTTGTATGTTATGGGCTTTATTATAAAATTAAACTAACACAGACATGTACAGACTTAGCAACAGTTTATCCTTTATTAAACTTCTATTGATATAATTTGTAATCTTTTTATAATAATTCTACAGAAACTATTATCTAGTGACATTACTAGCATTCCACGAGAATAACATTAGCAATACAATCAGCGAGCACTATTTTCCTTCTTTTTAAAAAAAATAAATAAGTATCATTCAGCTCCTTTTGACCATGTTTATGAATTCCTTTGTGGTCTAGTTTCTTAATGTACATGACATGTCAAGTTATCAATCCTTATCTATTTTCTTTATTCAAGAATTTTCTTTTGTTTTCATATCCTAAGATTTTCAGGTTGAGGTAGATAAGTGGTTTGGTTTTTGAAATTGCCATGAAGAATAAAAATGCAGATATGCTTTAATGCATTTTGACATGCATTAATTCTAACTGGAGCAGGTAATTGCGGGTGTCATGGACCATCTTAATATGCAGATTCCACCATTCGTCAGGATTGATCTTTTCCAGATTGTTCTAGTGCAAGCTTTGAGCAATGGTAACTGAAGTTTGATTGTTACTTTTAAGCTACATCTCAGCATGTTCTTGAATTCAAATGCATTCAATATGTTAATTTACATTCACACTCTTGATTCTTCAATGCTCCATGGTGCTAGCAAAGCTGTGAAAAATCATGAGTTGTATTCTTGGATCTAGCTAGCAAACTCTTGGATAAGTTTCAATTCATTTCATATTATGATGGGAGAATATTAAAGTTGTTAATAAAGCTTTCAAGCTTCAATAAGAAATGTTCTATTGTTTTTTATTGTAATTAACATCAGTTTTTCTAAACTAAAACCAACTGCCTCCCTGATTTCTTAGTTGTGTTGAAATTACTGGACAAAGCTTCCTTTTGACATAATATTATTAATGTGTCATCTAATTTCGGATATTTTCTGTCAACTCGTTTGATGCTGTATAAAAATTGGTTTTCTTGTTCATAATCTCGCAACTTTTGGTTTAGCACTGCACACAACGAAAATACCAGGATATTGGATTGACTAGCTATTGCATGAGGCATTGATACATATCTCTTACATAGTCTGTTAACTTGCATGGCAGATAAAAGATATGTGAACTGGACTCTCCAGATTGCCAGTGCTCATGGACAAAGAGCGGCATTGCCTTTCATCGAGTCTGTTGAGGCGAGTTCATATGTTCAATCTCTTTTTTCTCTAATTTTGGAATTTCTTTAGAGATGTGATACAATCATTCATTTGCTTTCACCCAACAACTTATGTTTTGGGGGGGAAGGGGTGTTAGTATTTCAGGATTGTTTTACTATGAAAGGGGCTTTGCCTACTACGTTAAGGATGGCCTTGTACTGAGTTCAAGACTTAGACTTGATTTGAAAATTTAAATTTATTCTAAATTTCTGTTTTTCCCTTTTCTGATCTTTATATTTCTCTCCCTCTCAACCCTGCTAGTTTCCTTTTAAGAGAGAGTAAGAATGGAGGTTACTTGTTCGTACTTCCTGAACTCAGGACTGGCATAGCTTCCTTCCCTTCACTAATCTCATGTTTTTTGTGAAAAAAAGAACTGCAAGAACTAGAAAATTGATGAGGGTATCTGTCCTTGTGCTGCAGGTCTCCTTCTTGGACAGGGAAGATTACAAAGCTGCCATTCTAGATAAGCAACCATTTCGGCTTAAAAGGTTTTCACCCACTATGCAGTGTGTTTCCTTGTGCCATTAATCAATTTTACCCAATTTATTTATTGGTCCTTACGAACTAGATCTGATAAAAGCTGATTTGAGAGAATTGTGAAAATCTAGATGAAGTCTAGAATTCTGGAAAAGAATTCTTCATTTCTTTGTGTTGCTTAATTTTAAATTCTCTCAGCAGGGCTTGCACCCTCCTTACATTTTGTTGACTGATATCTCAGGAGAACAGCATATAACAAAGCATTTGAAATGGTTCTGAAACTCAACTTCAGTGATGGCTGTGGTTGCCCATCCCTTGAAATTGATGTCCCGGTTGATTTTAAGGTGAGATGTGTTTGCTTAAATTTACCTATATCTTCTCTTATGATGTCTCACTTTCCATAGGTAACTTAAAAGTGACAATGTTAGCTTGGGAAACACCATTTATTATTTAAAAGTTCCACTCTTTATGAAGATGGAGCTTTTCTCATTGTTTCTTTCATGTCCAACGCTATTTTCTTTCATCCAAAAATGATTTTATGAATAAAATTTGTCTGGGGCAGATCTTTCTAGCAAATGCCTTACCCGAAAATTCATGGTGGCAGGTTTCAACTGACTGTTTTGACTTTGATAAGGACTACATATTCCAAAAGCTGAGAGACAAAGCAGTTCTTGAATCAAGATGTGGTCAGAATGGTGTTATTGAGAGAAAGACCATCTTGACACCTAGAAGTGATGTCACTACCTATGCCATTGTGACCAATGTTGTTCAGTACAGCAAAACATGTAAAGCAGCCCTTGATTCTCTAAGTAATGGTGATCACAAAAAAAGAAAAGCTAGTGTGACTGGTACAGGATCATCTAGGAAGCGTTCAAAAGGGTCCTCCAAGTGTAAATCCTGATCAGGGAATATTAGGAATCATATGTAGGTTTTGTAAGAAAAGCATTAGAAATTCACCACAGACTGAGTGAATTTTGTTAGATGTTACACTCAGTCCCCTAAATGGTGTCCCTGACACTAAAAGGCTTTTGATACCATATATCACTAATATAGCAGGTATTCTTGGTGTGGCTATTGGAATGTTTCTTTTATGAAAATTCCAGACAAATTCATGTGAATGATAGGTGTACAAGGAAATTTAGTTTGAGAAAAGCTCAACTGATGTAAAAATGTCCTTTTTGTTCTTTATCTGATAGGGTGTTGTTTTTACCTTGAATATTTTCCAAACTTGCCAAATTTATCTTATTTGGAGTTTGAAATGCCAGTGGAAATTGCTGCTTGTTGATGCTGAAATTTGTCAATATTTTTAATCTCAGGCAAAAATGTTAACCATTGTCCTAAAAGTTGACACTGGTTATTAAAGAATTAAAAGTACTTTTTTTTCTTGAGACTTGTGAAATCATTTAGTATTTTCTCATAATTTTCAATATAACAAATTACTTTTAAATTTTTAACCAGTGTCTTAATGGTGAATAATCTTGTTTAAGTTCTTCCTTAAATCTTCATTATGTGGAACTTGTTCCTCCTTTTTTGGGTACTCTCTTATCTAGATATTGTCTAAAACTGAATAAATAATAATAAAATGATGATGATCGTGATGTAATTAAAAAGAAGTGTATGATGCTTTAAACGTCAAGGATTGGACATTTGAGAAAATTTACCCGATTACAAGAGAAATCAAGAAAGAAAATCAAGCAAAAACATGTAATTTTAGAAGATGAACATCATTCTAATAATAAGTATTAAATATGTTTTCGATCCTTGAATATATATATATTTGGAAGCAATTCTTAATGGAAGCTTCAAATTTTCTCTAAATATTCAGTTAATTAAGAAGTTATATTTTTATTTGTGGTGAAGGATGATCAAGTGAGATAACTCTTTAAAAATAGAGGGAAAAAGGAAATATAGAATAAAATGTTTGGTTAGATAAGAACCGAAAGTCCTATCTAAAAGGCAATTGCTTCCTGTCCTATATCACTGCACCCAATCTCAGCAATCTCAGCGGAAAAGACGAAACTGTCCTTAAAAGAAATTTCCGAAATATGTGTTTTGGATTTTTTTTCCGGAACGAAATTTTATATTACGGATTTTTTAATCAAAAATTATTTTTTTTTTTTTTCTGGATTTTCATTTCCGAAACATAATAATTTTTTTTCTGGATTTTTTTTTCTGGAATGTATTATTTTTCAATTCTGGATTATTTTATCCAAAATAGAATTTTAATTTTTATTCCGGATTTTTATTTCCAGAACTCAATAATCA
>Ga0123341_1003465_pt1 | contig 13534 bp, 9 predicted proteins | sample Turbeapinknodule_FD_89959 | JGI IMG/M metagenome (GOLD analysis project Ga0123341, IMG submission 89959) | Root nodule microbial communities of legume samples collected from Mexico - Turtle bean Mexico pink nodule | ecosystem: Host-associated > Plants > Roots > Nodule | place: Mexico: Nepantla... | reverse complement strand
TGTATGAGTGTATCTGCTAGGTAATTTGAAACATATATTATAATAATAATATAATAAAACTATAAAATAGTGTCCCTCTCTTTTATCTTTTTTTTTGGTTTTTTAAGCATTCCCTTTTACCCCTTCTCTCTCTCATACCCACTGTTTTCTCTCATTCGCCTGAAAAATCTGTTCACCGACCGGAAAACTGATTTTATTTCCGGCGATTTGTCGCCGTTACGGAGGAAGATTATTGTTGCCTACTGATTCAACTGGTTACATTTTCTCACAATTTTCTGAGTTTGGTTGTACAAAGCTTTGGATCTCTCGGAAACCTGGTTTCCACCTTGTACTCGTCGTGTTGGGAGAATGTGGCGAGGCTTAATGTCCTTCACGACTCGCTCTTAATTTGTAGTCTGTGATCTAGGGTTTGGCTTGGCGAATTGCATTCGTGATTGTTTCATTCCTCTCTTCTTTTTTTTTGTGAAGTTTTTCTTCCAAGTGAACGAAGACGGAGCCCTATAGGGAGCGATTTCGTAATGAAGTGGTAGGTCGATCGTGCTTTCTGGAAATATCTTTCCGTGTAATTTTGGTGTTTTGATCAATTACATTTATTCAAACTCTGTGAAGTGCGTTTTGTTCTGGTTTGTCGTTCAGATCCCGGGCATTGTTCCATCTCCGGCGGTTCGGACTCCATTGGTCGTGTTTTTTTTTTTTTTTTGTTACGGTGAATATGAATTTTCCAGTATCACTTTGTAATTTGATTTTTCCCGTGTTTCTTTATATATACTGTACAATTCTTGTCTTTTAGTTTCTCTATTTGGTTAGAGATTCGGAACTCGTCTCTGAAAATTTTAAGGAAAATAAAAATAAGAGAAAGGGACTCGTGTGTTATTTCTCCCCGTCTTTCTATAGTAGGATTTTAAAGGATTATGTTCCGTCAAGGATTAATAATGTTTTTTACTAGAACTTCTTTCTGCTTTGGTTCATTGCATTCCGTGTAGATGTTCGATACCTCCTTTTGTTTATTTGCTTATTTTAAGGTTGGGGGAATGATGATGTTTAGAAGAGGACACTGTTCAAATTTCAGCGCGTGCATTCGTTGAATTTTCTTATTTGTTTATGTTTATTGAAAAGTAGTTTTCTGTTAACCATATTTGGGGTTTCGGTTCGCTAAATTCCGATATAATTCTCATGCTTCTGTTTGACAAATTCTCCAAGTCGGCGGTGCGGTCATTCAGTCGGTGGGTCAATTTTTGTTGTCTTAGCGGTTCGTACTTAAAGTTGTGGACTTCTGTTTGGCCCAGGGTGGAGTCCTGACGTAACTTTCATACTGTTTTTGACTTTCAGTGCCCCGCAACTAACACCTTAGGCATCTAGTTTTTGACTCCTCAATGGTAATTTGCCAAAGTGAGATAGCACTCTGTGGGCCATAGATTTTTTTTTCCTTTTTCTTTTAAATTACATTCTTTTTTGTGTGGGGACGGGTTATTTTAACATGTTGGATTTGGACTCTTTTGAAGTAGGGAAGTATGCAAAGTAAGAAACTCAGAATGTATTGATTTGAATTAAAGTAAGTACCTCAGTAGTAATCACTTTAAATTAATTGTGGATGTACTCGTGTTTTCTCATTTTATTCATCTTTTCACTTTAGGGAGGGTTAAAATCCTAACTTGTTTATGTTTTGAAGAACATTCCTTTCTCTCTCTATTTGTCCAAGTAGAGAGTTGATGCATCATAAGTAGTTTATGCATTGACACCTCTTTTTTTTTATTGATAATGAATTAGAGTGCAATGCTTTCTTATTTCACCATAATTCAGACTTCCAATGATGCTTTTATTGTATTTCTTTTTTCAGTTTATTGTGAGTAGATGGAACTCATGAGTTTCACTTGGTTCATATACTTGTGGTTTTGTGCATACCGTATGTCCTATTTACTTACTTGCTGATTTGGGTGTTAAATGATGAAACAACTAATAGGTGGGAGGAAGAGTACGTTCATCCATGGAAGCTAGAAATGGGTTAGAATATTTGAAACATAAAAGGCTTCAGCGAGCAAAATCTGCTACTGCCAGTGCCACTGCAACAAATATTGCTAACATGATGAACAGAAGTGGAGGAGATGCTCTTAGAGGTTCTGCATCATATAGTATGAGGTTGCACGCTGATGCAGGTAGTTTTTCCCAGCGGAAGGTGGATAAGTTTGACACAAGTGATCTGGCATGGACTGAGAAAATTCCAGAGTGTCCTGTATATCATCCAACGAAGGAGGAATTTGATGATCCCTTGCTTTATTTACAAAGAATAGCTCCCGAAGCTTCTAAATATGGTATGAGTGTGCCCTATTGAATCTATGATTTACTTTGTATTCAATTTAAGATTTTGAGTTGATATGGTTAACTTGGGTTTCTTAGATGTATAAGACTGGCATTGCACTACCTCACTTCATAAGCTGATGAGAAGCTCCTGTGTAATAGCGAAAAACATAAGTGATAGGGTAGTTTGCTATTCCAAACTAGCCATTTTATGGCCTTAGATGTCTTCATTCTTGAATTCAATATTCTACCATTTATTTTAGTGTAACTATATTTTACACCAAAAGAATAATGAATTCTGATCTGTTTGTACTTGATAATTAAGAAAAAGTTTTAACCTGCTGAAATTTTAAAGCTGTTTTTAGTTGTCAGTAATCATAAAACACTTTCTGTTTAAAAATAAAAGTAGAAACTGGATGTACCTTCACGAACGTGGGTATCAAGACCCTTTCTTAGAATTTTGTTTTCTTCCTGCTGTTAATATTGGGCCCATTCTCCAAGTTTGCTTGCTGCATCCTTCACTTTTATTGGCACATAAACGAGAAGAAGAATTTAGTAATTAGGAAAAAGAAAGTTAAAATTACATCTTAGAAATGAAAGTTTTTCTTGCATGCTATGTATCTAACTCTCATTGAGATGTGATAATAAAAAATATTAAGCTTTTTTCTTGTAGAAGTCCTTAAACACCCTATCTCAGCACCATAGTTTAATCTTAAGAGTGAAAGATAATGCATTGTGATCTTGTGACAACAATATCATCATGAAAGGACAAAGGTGTAGAACATGGTTGAATATTGGGACTGTATTCGCAAATTTTCATCTTTGTTTCTTTATTAATATATTAAGGTTAGCGAACTCTTCTTAGCTTTTTGTTTCCTTTTCCTCTCACACATGTTCTTCTCTTATTTTGTAATAAATTCTTTTTTTATATAAATAGCATATTAGTTGTATCATTCAATCATAGATTTGACTAGGGTGTTTTTATGGAGGTTTCAAATTTGAAACAGTTTCTCATATATGGCAAGTTGAGCGAAGTGATGAAAATCCACCTATGAGAAGTACAACTGATATTTGCTGAATTTACATCAATTATGCCAAGATTTTAATTTTTGATTTTCTAATTATCATTCTCCTTTTCAAAAGAGTAACATCATTTTCCAAATTTGTTTTTCTTTCATTAATTATGATACCTGAAAACCTACTGTCTAATCTAATCCCATTGAACCCAATGCAATTTAAATGCATTTGTGATTCACCTTTTCTTGGTTGAGAATCTAGATTCTAGGTTGGATTCCATGGAAGAATTAATGCGATTGTATTGTCTAACGATAGCTTTCTTTTCATTCTTGTCTTGGGTGGGTACTTCATTTTTTATATCCCGGTATGTATCATTTTGGTTTCCCTTGTGTTGACCTTTCCATTTTGGTAAGTTTCCCTTTGGTGGTGGTGGGATTCTTTTTTCCCATGTTTTGTGTGAGAAATAACATAAATTTCTTGGTTGAGTATTCAATACTTTAGCGTTAGTGATTTCCTCAATGGTGTTGAATGAGTCTCTATTTCCTTCATCACCATATTTTTTGTTTGGAAGCTATGCTATTCCTTTTCTTATCCAGCTATTCACTTTGGTTGTAACACGTTATCTGTAACAGGGATGACTTTGGTTTCTTCTGTGCCTTTGAGCTTTCAACTACTATTAAGCACTTCATTAGTTTGCTAGAACACTTCTCATTTGAGTGAGCATGTTAATTTTACATGCTAAAACTTGTGCTGCTAACGCCTTTAAAATTATTAAAAGTGAGTGCCATGTTTTTATCTGTTTTGTATGCTTACCTTTAATAAACATTTCATTTTAAGTGAGCATGTTAATTTTCCCTTGTTCACTGCACTGATACCTCCTAAGTTAATTCAATAGTATCTTATGTTCTTTGCATTAGTGTAAATATAGAAAGACACAAATTGTTAAATAGCCTAAGGCGCACCAGTCATGATGTTTTACTTTTATTTCTAACTCAATTCTTTTTCTTTTCTTCATTTCATTCACTTATCTTATAGTTGATAATATAAGGTAAAGAGTAATTACATTTAATGAATGTAATCTAGAGGTTCAGGAATTTATACTTGCCTGCATTTATAGTCCAAAGAGGATATTTGATGTGGTTGGGTTTCATTCAATCCTGAAAATTAGAGCCTTTGCTTTTGCAAGCTAGAAGGTTGTGTTTGAATATTACAGTGTGATTCAAATACTTTCTTGTCTGCCTTACAAATTGGAGTGTTTGAAGCCTTGTATTTAAACAGTGATCTTGTATTTAAACAGTGATCTGGTTTTCCTCAGACCCGTGTTTTGAGGATGGTACTCAAATATAATATATTTAAGTGTTAGCCTTATCTGGGCTTTTGGAAACCAAATACTTGAATATTATGAGGTGGAATAAAGGCTCTTTCAAAATTCAAAAGCTCTCTATAGCCCAAATAATTGAATTCTTTGATGTATCCCTTGAGTACCGAAGTTGTTTACTTGAATACATGCTTTCAATATGTTAATTTTAGCTCAAAATACACTTATATTTGGGCTTTATTTCTTTTGGGATTCAACTATAAGTTCATACGGTTGCTATTTTTCTCAGAAAGGTTACAAGTTCTTAATTCTAATTCTCTTTATGAAGTTGTTGGTCTTGATCTCTAACCATTATTTCAAGTTTTTCATTTCACTATTGTTTAGATGTGGTTAAATCTTTTACATGAGCCATGTATCTTTGGAAATCGGACATTTGATTTATGAGGAACCTATTGAGTGATTGAATTAAAGCTTAACTCCATTTGAATCCATTAGGTATATGCAAGATTATTTCACCTTTGAGTGCTTCTGTTCCTGCTGGGGTTGTTTTAATGAGGGAACAAGCAGGGTTCAAGTTTACAACTAGAGTGCAGCCCCTTCGTCTTGCTGAATGGGATACCGAAGACAAAGTGGTTTTTTTCATGAGTGGGATGTCAGTTTTCTTTCTGTGTATGTCATTGTTGTAATTTCTGTTATCTTTATCACTTTTGGATTTTGATATGGTTGTAAATAATTCAGAAATTATACATTTCGTGATTTTGAAAAGATGGCGAACAAGTCTTTTGCACAAAGATATTGCAGTGCTGGATGTCTTCCTGCCACATACTTGGAGAAAGAATTTTGGAGTGAAATTGGTTGTGGGAAGATGGAAACGGTTGAATATGCATGTGACGTTGATGGTAGTGCCTTTTCATCTTTGCCCACTGATCAACTTGCGAAAAGCAAATGGAATTTGAAGGTTTTTAATTCAACTAGTCTCTTTGTTTTTCTTTAAATTTTATGTTCCTTTCCTTGTTTACTTCTCTCATTTACTTTTTTAACAGAAAAGTAATTATTACTAATAAAAGATGCTTCTTGCTATTGCTTTAACTCGACTGCCTTGTGATAGCTCTTAATTGCTCTTTCCTCATTGAATCACAATCAAACAAAACATTTTCCAATAATAAAATTTAGTATTTTAAGAAAAAAAATGTTTCTGGTTTTCCTTGTACATTTGACTGTAATCTATTTCTGCAAAATTCTGTTCTTAGAAAGTTTGTATCAGTTAATTGGCCACTGTTTCAGGTTGATGAAATGGGAATGAATAGCATGCATTTATTGACTTTATATGCCATTAAGTCATTATGTATTATTTACTAGTTTTCAGTTAGTTGCCTATCCTGGAAACAATGTACTATAGGTAATCCGAGCCAGAGGAGTGCATGTGGGACTCATAGGTACCGGACCAGAAAAAGAAGAATTAAGAATTAAAATGAGGATCCTGATCTTGCTGGTCAATTTGGCAGCAGCCTAAGGTTCGGAAAACAATAAAGGAAACCAAACTTTACAAGGATTCCGAGAGCCTTGCACCCTCCCGACATTTATGTCACTCTCCTCTCTTTTAATCAGGGTTATGATTCCCTGCATCCCGCTTTTTTTTCTCTTTTATACACCTTATAAATTTTGGGTGTATGTATATAGGATGTAACTTTCCCTTATAATCTAATCTTCCTTTTTTCATATATATATAATATACATAAGCTGAGAAACAACTTTCACTTATTCTTTAATCACGTCCAAATTCAAGTATAATGAATTTCAAAATCACACCCTATTAGCGTGGTAGCCCACTTGTGTTGCTTTTCCATCTCATATGAGAAATTTAAGGCTCCTTTGATCAATAAGAATAAAGTGATGCTAGAAAGATAATGTCTCCTCCTTTGGACAGGAAGTACAATAGGCATCAACTCACATTCATAAATTGATTTAAATTGGGCTCTTTTTGACAAGGCCCTACTCCAAAATGCAAGGGACCTTCCTTCTTGCATGGAGGCTTTTGAATTCAACCTTGACTTAATAATTGATGCGGTTCTATTCTCACATAACATAAGCTTGAATATTTTCTATGATCATCCAAGTTTTATTCATCATGGTTCCCAATTCCACTAGTTCGTGTAATTTTACCTCAGCCCTAATATCTTCTCACAATCCATTTAAGAAAATCCATTCAAGAAAACACCCATAAGGTATTCTTGATCAAGTCACTTCAATGAGTCAGCATGCATATCCTTCAAATTGCTTGATGAATTCTTCAACAAAACATGTTTGTTTCAGGCTCAACAAGAGTTCAAAAGGATTCTGCATCATAGTGGGTTGAAATCTTTGAATAATCACTGTCTTGAACCCTTCCCAAGAAGGATTTGAGTTACAAGACTCCCACCAATGGAGCCGACTTATTGTCTTTCCCCCATAGCGAATAATATTGCCTGCATCCTTTCTTTAGGGGTGACACATTGGAATCTCGTGTTTCTTTCACTTGTGCTCCATTATCAGATGGGTCTTTTGACCCAACCCCCTCTGCTTCAGAATAGTCCTCCCAAACAACGACCTTTATCATGGATGCACTTCCCCTAATTTATCTTTCTCTATCTACATTATATCTTCAAGCATTCCATCCATCTTCTTGAACCTTCCATTTTGCAATTTTTTTGAGTTTCTTGCTCTTCCCTAGAAGCTGTGATAGCTTTTTGTGGGGAATTTTGTCGTGCTTTTGTTCTTGTCTCTGTTGTTGTAATTGTGCTCCCTGAATTGGGAGCTCTAATACCAGTTGATAGGTCCTAGACCAGAAAAGAAGAAATAAGAATGAAAATAAGGAATTTTTTTTATTAAGAATTGATTGGTGATCCTCCTGGCCAATTCGGCAAGCTTTATAGGGATTTCAAGAGCCCTACACCCTCCTGTAAGGTGGTTCCGTGAGTACTCTAAAAATACATATGTTCCCTTGCTCTCTTCCAATCCCCTACTTATAATGTTGTTTTAACTATCTATATCAGGTCTATGATTCCTGAATCTCTTTTTTTCTTTCGTACACCTTACGAATTTTGGGCCTAGACCTCTTATCAACAACCTTCAAAGAAGGTTGGATCCACTCCTTCTTTTGAGCTCTCATCTTGGGTTGCTTGGCTGCTGAACATCCAAGCAATGCAGTTCCCTTGTTTACTATTGTAACTCGTTTTCAATTTTGTCCATGTTGATATATTCTTTTTTTGCACTTTTGATGAGATTTTTCGTTTCATTTGTTGGAACATGATATGATTTTTGTTTCGTTGTTTTCTTTTTTGTGAATGTGATCTAATAGTGTATTGTTGTTTAACTTGGTGAAGTACCTTTTTTTTATGATCTCAGAAATTTTCATGGTTGCCCAAGTCTATTTTGCGGCTCTTGGAAACATCAATTCCGGTATAACAGTTATTTTTCTCTGAATGACCAAAACTCATGTTTATGTTTGTTAATGACGTATTTTGGGGTTTTATTGCAGGGAGTAACAGAACCCATGCTATACATTGGAATGCTGTTTAGCATGTTTGCTTGGCACGTTGAAGATCATTATTTATACAGGTAAATGTTGCTTATTTTCTACATAACATCATCATAGGCTTAATGATGCTAAGGGTCTTGCTAACCAGTGTCTTGAAGGGCATCAGATAAGAGAGTAATAGGTAGACATTAAAAAATAAAATAAAAATTGGGCAACATGAAAGTAGAAAGATGTGAAGGAAAAATCTGAAAATGATTTATTAATCTGAAGAATACAAAACGGATGAAATCACTCCTATATATAGCCTTTATTACTTTTAATTCAGGAATGTCAAGAGACCAAAAAACTTACAATTCTCAAGAGTTAAGAATCTAATGCTAATATTAAATTCTATTAATTACAAACAGGCATTTGGAAATCATGGTAATGGTGCATCAATAGCATTTTTAATAAAAGCTTTCAAGTTTTTATAACTTTGGGCACTGGTTAGCATTTGCCACATGTTTTTTTAATCATATTTATATTGTTATGACAGCGTTAATTATCATCACTGTGGAGCATCAAAAACTTGGTATGGCATTCCAGGTCATGCAGCATTGGATTTTGAAAGGGTGGTGAGACAACACGTGTATACTAATGATATTTTGTCAACTGGTGGGGAAGACGGAGCCTTTGATGTTCTCCTGGGGAAAACAACTATGTTCCCACCAAATATTTTGTTGGAGCATGAAGTCCCTGTCTACAAGGCTGTTCAAAATCCAGGGGATTACGTAATAACTTTCCCCAGAGCATATCATGCTGGCTTTAGTCATGGTAAGATTTATTGGCATATATTCAGTACATTTTAGTTCCAAAGCATATGTAAAACTTGGTGTTCCCACAGTCCAACCCACTTATTGTATCAAATACATAATTTATATATTTCCATCAAATTTTAGGTTTCAACTGTGGAGAAGCAGTGAATTTTGCAATTGGTGATTGGTTTCCTTTAGGGGCTATTGCTAGTCAAAGATATGCACTTCTTCACAGGGTTCCTTTGCTGCCCCACGAAGAACTTTTATGCAAAGAAGCAATGCTTTTGTATGCAACATTAACACTTGAAGATTCAGACATTTCCCCTGAAGATTTGTTATCTCGTAATTGTGTTAAGATTTCTTTTGTTAATTTGATGCGCTTTCAACATTGTGCTCGTTGGCTCTTGATGAAATCAAGGGCATGTAGAAGTGTTTCTTCACATTCCCAAGGTACAATTCTCTGTAGCCTCTGCAAACGGGACTGCTATATAGCTTATGTTGACTGTAAATGTCACGAGCATCCAGTATGCCTTCGCCATGGTAAGCTTTTGTCAATGCTTTTTACTAATATAGACAGTTTGAGTTTGCTCAAGTTAGGTAATGAAGTGCTTATTTGATATTATCATTTTCTGTTCCCAAGATAGGTTTAGAAACGAGTGCTTAGAGAGAAAGTTGGGCTGCAACCTAATAACCTACACCTACTGTTAAAAAATAGTACAATTTTAGCTAGTTTAAACACGTGTGCAGAAGACCTTAGAAGGCCTTAGTCAGGGAGTAGATCACATGAAGGTAGCCGAATTACTAGAGGCAAACAACTGGGAAAATTTATAGGTTAGACTGTCAAAGATTTTTTCTAAAAACCACAATATGATAAAAATCTATTGTGTTTAATTTATTTAGCCGACCCTATGTAGGTGGAAAGGCTTCGTTGTATTTATTTTTTGGTTGTTACATAAATAGTCAATTTCTCATTCCATATATTGTGCATAATAACAAGATAAGCATTACATTTTTCTCTTCCTCAGATTAAATATGTAATGAGGTGACTTTTCAATTTGATTAAATCATGCACTCCTGTTTAGTGATGCAGTTTTATGTTTTTAAATGTGATAATCTGGATATAGAATCTCTTGACTTCACCTGTGGGACCAAACGCACACTTTATCTTAGGGAAGATACTTCAGACATGGAAGCTGCGGCCAAGAGATTTGAGCAGGAAGATGGAATTTTGAAAGAGATACTTGAGCAAATGAAAAGTGAAAAAAACATCTATTCATGCCCTTTGTCAAACATGTTCCAGATGGCTGAGGCTAATGGATATACACCTTATTGTGAGGTGAAATTTGATTCTGTTACTAATTTTTGTACCAACCCAAAGCTGTCAACAAATAATCAAGAGCGTATACGAAGTCAATTTGTTTCTAGACCTGAAGTATCTTCTGCTGCATCTACGCTATGTTCTCTTTCCAAACCTCCTATCGTAAGTCATTGTCTATGGGTGATATTATGATTTGCATATTCCTGCATCAGGAGTCATATTTTTTCTCCTTATTCTTATTGCAGGATGAGGTGCATGCTAACTTTAAATTAGGTAGTCCTGATTCTGAAGAGAATTGTGGAATATCCAATAATGCTTCTGACTCTTATCAATCCCCTGCTCGGTATGAATGCCCTGATAAATCTATGGGCAATGTGCATAGATTGGAGAAGAAGAAGCTCATTGTGGATAACAAGAGTGATGATTCAGATTCAGGTGTTTTTTGGGTTAAGCGCCGTTCTTCTCTTAAGGCGGCGGAGAGGAGAAATATAAGCGGTGCTACGTTTTCAACAAATTCTGTACAGCAGGTATTGTTACATAATTTGAACTACTATTTTTAAAAATGACTTTTAGATATGTAAGTCAGTCTAAAAGTTTTAACAATGTCAACCAATAAAAAATCATCATCGGTATTTCGTAAGTGAACGATCTGTTGTTTATTCTAATAATTGTGCAGACTAAACTAGTCACCAATTGAGTACATCATTACTTTAATGTAAAATAATTGTGGCACAAGGATTTGTGTTATTTTTTTTAGTATAAAAATGATAATATGCTAAACATTGATTGGTCTAGTCGAAATATCTTGTGCAGATAAGGTCTAGCCAAGAATTTAGCCTTTCAGGTGTACTTGTTTCAGCATTCTCTGTCACCATCTAGTTTTTTTCTGCACGAATGCATTAGCCATGATGACATATAATATTATTGTGTGTATATGAGCAGGAACTCAAACAGTTGAAGAAAGACCTTCGCGATGGAAGGAGTGTGCCAGCAGTAGATATGAGCAAAAGAAAGGAAACGAGTTACAAATTTAGTGGCGGCAAGGTTAATGGTGAAATATCCTCGAGGGACAAATTTGCAAGGGGAAATAACATTCACGTATCCGTAAGATATAAGAAGGGAAGTAATGAGGAAGTTAGTAGACGACGACATCATTGCCACACAGATAGGTTGCTGCATTCCATAGAGGTTGCTCCAAAGCGCTTTAAAGCTCAGAGAGCAGATTGAATTGAACTGAGACCAGGCTAATTCTCCCGCACCAGATCAATTGTGATCCGCAAACACCTGCACAAAAAATGTCTATTTTACCCTTAATTTTCTGGATATCTATATCCGCAACATAGATTAGGTAATTCTGGATATGCAAATCCAGAACTGAGATGTGCCTTCTGGATTTGACCATCCGCAACACAGGAATGTCTTCCGGATGCTAAAATCTAGAAGCTTTTTTTCATTATGGATGCAAAAATCCAGAAAAGATGACAAGGACAAGTTCGGGTTCTAAAGAAAATGAAGAATGCAGATCACAATTGATCTGGTGCAGGGAGAATTAGTGCTGAGACAATCAACACTCTGACTTTTCTAACTTCTTTAAAAGCTAAATGGGCTTTCTAACAACAGCCAAAATCCTGGAAGCAATGCCAAACAGTTAACCAAATAGATAAGAATACATATTCTTTGTGCAGGCCTCACATTTGGCAATCTGCATGACAAGGTGATCCTTTTCAGCGATCTAGAGCATAGAATTGTGTTTGTGATTTAAGTGTAAATGATTTTTATTTTTTTTTCTGATAAGTCGTTTAGGTCAATTTAGGGACTCTGGTCCCCCTATTGTTTTCTCAATTCAGTGCATCAGCCTCTTGTTGATTTTGTGACGTTCATTCATTCTTTTTGTAGCCATCTACCTAGGACTACTGGAATAAAGTTCAGAGAAATTCCTCATTTCTTCTAATTCCCGTTCTTTTCTTTTTTATGGTTTCTTCAATTTGCATCGTTGTCGACAATTAGGATATTTTTAATGTTAGTTTTTGTTATGTTAATGAGAAGAAATCGTCATAATTATTGATTATGCTAGAATTTCTCATTATGTAAATTTCATTTTCGTTCTGTATCATTTGTTACATGACATTTGTCATACTTGAAAATAGGAGGAAATGTAAAGAAAACATAGTGATTTGGTATAGTAATTTCCAATATTTTCAATTGCAACTCCAACTATAACTAATAAGCTATTATCACATTTATGGATTCAACATGACATTATCAACACAGTAGATTTAAAAAACAAGATGACACAAGAAAATAAAAGAATACAGTTTCAACAAGTTATAACACATAAAAGCATCATATGGACTGTTCAAGTAAGAACAAATGTTTTGAACCAAGCAAAAAATTCAATTGGACAAACTGATCCATTTTTGTACTCATCTCTTAAAAATATATTTATTTAAATTTAGTTTTTATTTTGATTCATATTTTATAATATTTTCAGATCAGATTTTCATTTATTTAAACAGATTTTAAAAATTAAAAAAAAAAATCTGAATATCCAATTTTAAAATATTCTCTCTCTCAGTCTCTTCTGAATTTCATTTGCTCCAGTGGTTTTAAGCTTTGGCATACAGTTATCCCTCCACTTAACTAAAAATAATATAATAAAAACTAGAATGAAAATAATAAATAAATATATAAAATGAGTTCCATATTTATTATCATCTAAAAGAAGACTAATGGGATAACATTTTTGGAGGATTTAGATTAGAAAAGTGTAATTTAATATACATGAATTAAGCACTAATAACATGAAATGTATTTGTGAAAATCCTATTTATTGTACAAATATTAATTTAGTATTTGTGTTTCACAAATAGTTCATCGGTCTCAGCCTGATTTTGATTTCGGTTTTAGACATAAAAAATAAAGAAATAATTAGTGTGAGAATATTATAGGATTATGTAAAATTATTTTTTGACTTTTAGTTAACTGATTACGATTCCTATTTTATTAGAGAAAATGAAAATACAAATAAATGCAGGACACCCAACGCAATTATCTGCTTGTAAAATGAATTTGCAACACAAATAGAAGAAAAGTGTATTCAAGTGTTGGACAATAACACATTGTACAATTAATTATAAATAAAATTGTAAAATGTATTTTTTTTCTTGATAGATATTTAAATGGTTCTAATTTTTTCTTAATAAATAAATTCAAGTTTAATTAAATTATAGTTAAAGTATTATAGGAAGGTGTATTTTGAATGTTAAGAATTTATA
>Ga0123341_1003464_pt1 | contig 13537 bp, 8 predicted proteins | sample Turbeapinknodule_FD_89959 | JGI IMG/M metagenome (GOLD analysis project Ga0123341, IMG submission 89959) | Root nodule microbial communities of legume samples collected from Mexico - Turtle bean Mexico pink nodule | ecosystem: Host-associated > Plants > Roots > Nodule | place: Mexico: Nepantla... | reverse complement strand
TTAACATAATTAACTAAACTAAAGTCTAAACAAATTATATTACAACCAACATTAATTTACTAACTCCTTAACATAATTAACTAAAATAAATTCTAAACAAATTATATTACAAAATCATAATCATCGAATCATAAATATAAAACAGAAATACAAAAAATAACTTTACATAAAAAAAATTAAAAACCTGAAGATAAGCAACAACAACAGCACAATAGGATGACTTAGGATGAAGAACACTGCCTGAAAATCACATAAAAAAAATTAAGAAACATAGAATTCCAAAAAAATATAGAACATAATCGATTATGCTCTCAGTTATACAGAGGATAATCGATTATCGAGGGATAATCGATTATGTTGGTAGGCAAAAATACAGCATAATCGATTATGGCACACAATAATCGATTATGGCCCTTTTTCAACACTCCAGGTAATCGATTATGCCTGTAAATTTTTACAGATAATCGATTATGTTCTTTGAAAAATCGATTATCTGCCCCATAATCGATTATCTGACTGGTTCTAATTGAGGCATAATCGATTATGCACCATTCCAAAAAAAGCTCTCACCTCAGACGAACCCAGATGAATCACTAGAACAACCCCAGGACGTGAGATGAACAAGGTATCCTAACAAAAATGAAGATGGCTTATAGGAATCTCTCCAACCACACTACAATGCACTCTCTGATGGCTCGGTTTCTTTGGTTTTCTGTGAATGGAGGAAGGAACTTCATGCTGTTATATAGCCAGCTTCACGCCCACCTACCTCACCCACTGCATTCACTCTCCTTTCACAGATTCACACAGAGTCAAACGATTCCCGAGCCAAGTCAGGAATCTCATGTGGCATGCATGCAGGGGGCGCAGGGGGCACTGTTTCTCTTGATTCCAGCAAAAGCAAGGGTAACTTTGTAACTTGCTTCGGATGACTTGGCACTCCCACTCTACCGTGCAACTTTCTCTTCATCTTTGCGCAGATAAACAATTCACTCAACTTTCTCTTTCCTTCCACACTCACCCGCAACCATGCATGGATCCAAACAGGGTGCTGTTGTGACTTCCGTCGTCGCCAAGAGTGGCACCCCTGAATCCAAACTAAGCCTAAGTATATAACAAAAACACACAATGTATTGTTGGTTTAACATTTTTAATTTAAACATACCCGTGAAAACATATTTTGAAGGATATTTTTTAAATGACGTCAAAAAAACATTTTTCATTTGTCAATACGTTATTTTTTGTTAACTGGAATTTGTGAAAAATGACGTTACTTTCTCATTTCATTTAATAAATCTTACTAATAATTTATAGTTTTATTTTGGTTTAACTGCGTATTTAGTGTTATAGTTATACAATTTTATTATTATCTTCTCTTACATAAAAAATCACGCCATTTTAATTCTTGTTAATCCCTGTAAATATCATATTTAATTTCTCAAAAGAGATTAAAAATAGTATACATAAGGATTAAAATGAATAATTCATAAGTATAAAAATCAAAAGGTAAAACTTGTTTAATCATATAGATTAAACGATCATTTAGTTCATTTTTGATATTTTTTAATTAATATATAATAAGTTAAATATGTCTATTCATCCTTTATTATAATATAAATTTGTTTTGTTTTTTTATATATTATTTAAATGTTTATATTATGAAAATAATTAAAATATTTTTTTATGTTTAAAATTAATTCAATTTATCACTGAAAATAAGTAATCACACTGGACATATTCATAAATAATATAAGATTTGCTGAAGATTAATCCAAGTTAGTTGAATTAGAAACAGGAGCTGGTTAATTAATTTTGAAAACTTGGTTTTAACTAAGTGTTCATTAAATTTTTTGCACTCCTACATTTTTCTTTTTGCACCCGCAATATCATTCTAGATTACAAATTCCGATAAATTTTTGGATTGACATAAAATTTCGGGTTGACGCGTCCATTAACCTCCTGGGTTGGTGCTTTCGGTAGTACATTAATGCCAGTGTCAATTCAAAATAAAAATATGCAGAACATCCATAATTAAAAAAACTATTATGGATCCGTCAATCCGTAATTTAAAATATGTATTCCAGATTCAGAAATTCATAATTTTAAAAAATTATCATGGATCCACCAATCCGTAATAAAAATTGGACTTCTAGATTCAACAATCAAAAAATCAACAATTTATGTAAACTGTGCTTCTGAAACACCCCTTCATTTGAAAATCAACACGATTCACTTCAGGATTGATGAACATGTAGCACACTCTGCTTTCAAATAAAAGGTGAAGGTCAATTTCAGAATTTAGAAAAATTATGGGGGAATTTAGAAAAATTATGGGGGTGCAAGAAGAAACTGCCAATCACTTCAAGGATAGTTCCAAAAAAGCCAACCCATTATACCCGAAAACCAAACCTAGGGTTAGGTGGCAGTAGCAGCTTCTTCTACAAAAACCCTACCAAAACCCTCTTCACCACTCTCTGAACATACGCATACACCATGCTCGAAATCGCTTGACCTCAGTATATACATCGCCCCAAACTCAACCAAGTTATCGGTGTTAGAGAGTTTTGAAGCAGCGAAAATGCCTCTCGGAGAAAGGTCAGGGGATAAGAGCGAGTCTCGCTACTGCGGTGTGGAGACCGATTTCAACGATGACATGCCACACGTCCTCCACTTCAACCTCTACACTGGAAGCTTCGATTTCGTTGTTGCTCCTCTGGTTCGTTTTCTTCACCCATTTTTCGATGCATTACAATGTCTGTCATCACAAATCAGTGAAGTGAAGTCACTAGTGAAAATTGTAGTGTTCGTGTTTTGTGTTTTATTCATGTTATAAGTGAAGTGAAAGTGTGCACTGTAGTGAATTTAGGTCATTTATGGTGGCCAATTAGCCACTCACACTGCAACTTCCTGTTGCGCCTTTTGTGTGTGACTGGTCAGTAAGCTCACCTACACGAAATTGCTCGAAGGGGCCTTTTACAGTGAAGCAGCTCCGCTAGCGAGCCTTTTGGGGTTTCATTGTGTGGCTCTACTGAACTACATTTCATTACACCTGTTCTAGTCGCACCTTTCAAAGTTAAAATCTCCCCTGGTGTCAGTTTGCCTTGCCATGCTTTGGTTGAATTTTAAACTTCCTATTATCATTTTTTGAATAGGCTAGTGAGGTTGTAATAAAGTTAGGCGTGTTTTGTTTGCTGCTGCGGTAGCTAATTAGCCAGTCATGTGGCAGCTTTTTGTTGCATTTATATATGTCTGGTCAGTAAGCCTACCCAAAGTATCAATGTCTGATGCTTTACTTGTGAAGCTCTTTCAATGTGGTTTCACTTAAGAGCTTTTTAGACAACATTGTTTAAACCTTGCATGGACTTTTAATGAAGTTCCTAACCCGTGCCTGCAGAAGGGACTTTGGCTGGATTATCCGTGATTTTGGCTGCAGTGTTGAGGTTTTTTAAATTTCTGCAACCAGAACACAATGTGGACACATCATCTGCATTTGTTTGCAATTTTCTACAATGTCAATAAATGATAAGCAACTGGTTTTAAAACAATGCTTCCCATTGAACATTTTCTTTTCTTTTATATGATTTATTTAGCGTGTGCAGTCTATCTTGCTACTGCTGACATTTTCTTATACCAGTTGTCATCTATTAATAACATATACACTGTTGAAGTATATAGCTTTATGTGCTGAGAAATGATGCTTTATTTATGTAGTTTCCTACTGCTTGTTTATCTTATATGATTTTACCATACGATTCAGATGGATCCTTCTTATCGACCAAGTTTACTACAAAAGGATGGTTTGGGTTCTGGTGTTCTGCCATTTGCTGGGTCAGATTTGGTCTTGAGTCCATCCCAATGGAGTAGTCATGTTGTGGGTATGAATTACCTATTACTATTAACGTTTTCATCGTTTAATTATTATGAAGAACTTTGCATATCTATTAAGAAATCTATTCTACCTTCATCCCTTTTCATATATTGGATTGAAAGCACCATTGGTTTATTTGTGAATTTTGCAAGGTTGCAAGTTTGAAATTCACGGACCAAAACAAATTATAGTCTTTTGTTTATTTTGTGTATGGACATTACATAATGGAATATGACCCTCTTTATTCCTTAAACATCTTTCTCCCTGGCAAAGGCGGGGCAATTTCTTACTTAATGAATGTTTATAACATAATGAAAACGCTGAAACATAATATTCAACTTATTGTGTGATTTAATATGGAAATGTTATTGTGTTCCTGGTGTATGTTTGTGCTATTGTGAGTACTTATTTACTGCAATTTTCGAATGATGCATTCAATTTTTGTTTTAGTTCCAATTATAAATTCATATTTATTTTTAGATGATGTATATCATAGGTAATAGATTTGTTGAGCCTAGTTATTTTCTGTTTGTTCTTTCAATTTTTAAAATCTTTTTGTAATGATTAGTAAATTCTGTACACTTTATTGACATTGTTGTTGGATTCACAACTGTGTATGTTCTCACCCGCATATTGCATTTTATTCAGGAAAAATTAGCTCTTGGATAGACCTGGATTCAGAGGATGAAACCCTCAGGATAGATTCTGAAACTACACTTAAACAAGAAATTGCTTGGGCTTCTCATCTCTCTTTACAGGTTTGCTTTGGTATAACCAAATTGACGAAACTTCAAATTTCAATTATTGTTTCTTTGATTGGTTTAGATCAGTAATTTCACTCTTGTTAATTGCTTGAGTTGAGTTTTGAACTTTGATTATTCTCTTGGAATTACACAAATGCTTAATAGTCATTTACTTTGATATAAAGTAATATTCTTGTGCTTTAACAAATTTGATTATCTATGGTATATTTATTATTCCTGTATGTTTTGCATGGATATGGTTACTGTACCTGACACTGTACTACCCAGTTTTAAGTATGTATATGAAATATGACAATTTTTTTTTAAAAAATTAGGATAAGGATATGACAGAAGGAGTGTGTATGACTTTGGGTATTAATAGATTTATATTAATCACATCTTAATTTTTTAAATGAAAAATTGTAAAAGAAAAGACGCATTTAGTGATATATTATGTAATACTTCATTAGTTTTTTGAAGAAGTATAACTTGATTAATTTTTTGAGGACATTACTAACCAATAAATAAACCCTTGAGGCATGTGACTGGGAAGAATAGTTTGCAACTCCGGGTCATGGCTCAGCTAGATTTTTCAATTTCAGTATCTATGTAGAACTACATTGTCGACACAGGGATTTTCTGAAGATTCTTGAAATACCCATACAACGTTGCCTTTGTTGAAACAATATCTGTAATTAAGGGGATAAACGAACACATTTGTATTTGATATGTAAATTTATGTCTATATGTTTATGGATTGCTGGTCTTTGTATCTATGCTTCATGCTCTTATCCTTCCATAAATAGATTCCATATTTCTCTTTTGTACAGTATGTAAAAGGTTAAGTTTAGCAATATCAAAGTATATGGAAAACTTGTTGAAACATGATAAGTGATTTGAATATTCCATAACTTGATATGCCTAAGTTTTGCCCTGCAAGTTTGTCCTGGATGCTTGATTGCCAACTGCTTATACATCTCACCTTTGTGTTACGTGGCTAAAGGATTCTTTTGGTTTTATTCTATAAGATATTTCATGCTTATATCTGTTTGTAAAGTGTGTATCACAACATTGTATCATGCTCTGACACTTTACCCACAGAAAGATGCTTCATTGGTGGACATTTATATGGTTTTTCTAATTCCTTTTAAAATGTCGCAGGCCTGTCTGCTTCCTGCTCCCAAGGGAACTTCTTGTGCTAATTATGCTAGATGTGTAAATCAAATCTTACAGGGTGCAAATAATATTCAGGTGCGACTATGTGTTCAACTTTTATGTCTGGTTTATTCGTCTGTGCTATATTCTTTCATGAATGTCATTTTCTTTGATCTTGTATTTATTTTCTGTGACTTTGTAATGCAGTTGTGGCTTAGGATTCCATTGGTTAAGCCTGATGTTGACTCTATGGATGCAAAGTCTGTTACTTTGGTGAGTAAATATGTACATTAATGTTGTGAGGGTCTTGTCTTCATAGTTGCTGAATTGAGTTAACTTTTGTCACTTACTAGTTTATGATCTCAGTACACAAAAATAACTCAGATGTAAGCTCTGTCATAGTTGTGAAACTCAGTTTTTGTAGTAAATTTATGATCTTTGGTTTACACATGGTTTTTGCAGTAAAATTCAATTTTTTTTTTCATGCATTTGCATTACTAGGACATGAACAGCATAATTCACATGCGAGCTCTGACAGAATGGTTAAACTCAATTTCTCCATTAAGTTTATGATTTTGGGTTTACATGTGGTTTTCGTTGTAAAATGCAAGTTTTGGGTTGAATTTTTTTAGTTAGTCTATGTTTTACTTTTGCTATGAATTTAATTGTTATTATAAAATATTTTTTTTCTGTTTTTCTAAAACAAAATAGTGCAAAAGTGATGGTTAAATATAATATTATAGGGGTTAAGGTATCATGTAACTTTTTATATTTACTTTGTTAGTTTTGTTTAAGATGACTGATACTATTTTTGAAGCATGTGAGTTGTGCAAGAGTTTTTTATTTGTGTTAATAACTTCTATATATATTTTTTTTGTCATAAACTGAGTTTATCAAATCTATCTTAATTTTTAAATTCTTGACGAAATGACTATTACTTATATAGTCAAACTGCGTGATAGTGAACTTCTTGGTTCTTAAGTTCAACTATGCACAATCCTCGATGTTTTTAAAGGGGTTGTCCTTTTTTTTTGTTTAACCTATATTTGCCAATGATTAAATTAATGAATTGAGTGTCTGGTCCATGAAAATGTTAAGCTTCTATATAAAATGATTGGATTCTGAGTTAATTATTTTGAAACTTTGTTATCCTGATTTTTAGGATGACTCTTGGGAATCCTGGAATTCATTTCGTCTGCTGTGCGAGCATCATAGTCAACTGTCAGTTGCACTTGATATTCTGTGAGTAGTCTATACTTTCATCCATTATATTTTGAGGAATGCTAGTAACATTATTTTTACTATTAGATTGGAACTTGTTGGAAGTCATACATTTTGGTGTTTAAAATCGTGTTGCTAGCATTCCCCACTCATACATTTTACCCTGATCTTGGGTTTTGTTGCTTGCTTTATTTTCCTATTTCCTGTGTTTTATATTTTTTGTGAATTTATGAGTTCCTGACTTGTTAATTTTTCTTGGAAACTTGTTCATTAGGAGTACTCTTCCTTCCACAAATTCACTTGGACGTTGGTTTGGGGAGCCTGTTAGAGCAGCTATACTAAATACTGATGTAAGGAAAACTTCTGTTTTTTCAAATAGTTTTGTCGTTTCTTTGACTAGTATCATAATGGTTTGGATTGGAATTTTTCCAGTGCTTCCTAACTAATTCTCATGGCTGTCCATGCCTCTCCAAGCGTCACCAGATGTTAATTTCTGGTTTTTTTAACCATTCTATTCAGGTAAACTATTTAGATTATCTTAATTTTGTATTGTAAATATAAAGGCAATATTTTTCAAGTCTTGCTGTCTCAATTATTGTTTATCATGTTTTCCCCCTGGATCCTGCATTGCTGCTTGATTGATTAAAGTGGAATTTAAGTTCAAAAGGGTACTGATCCAATTTGAAACAACTCTGTAGATTATTATATCTGGAAATTCTGTTCATCCAAAAGCAAGTATGGATGCAAATAATAATTCTGATAAAGGTAAGTACCTTTCTTGGTTTATAGACTTTGTTATCTCAATTTTGAAGATCAATAGTTAGAATATCTTATTCTTCCTGTGATTTTCAATGGTTTCCTGATATGAACCCATTTTTATTTATCTTGCATTTAGGTTACCAGAACGACAATTATTTTTTATGTAATACTACATATTTACAGATCTTTTCTTTCATTATTTGTGCGTCCACATGCATCTGCTTGTGCATTCATGTAGGGACTGAAAGTTGTTATTTGGTGATCCACTGTTTCTTCATATACGTGGTCCTTAGCTAGAATCTTCTGTTTATAGTCCCTATTTGTGTATGCCAGATTCGCAGAGACATCCCTTGCGGCCCTATCTGGATTATGTTGGATATCTATACCAAAGAATGGATCCTCTTCCTGAGCAAGAACGTTTTGAGGTATCTATCTTGAAATTTGTTGAATTTATAGCATAGCATTGTATGCTATTGTATTCCTCTTGACCTTCTCAGCATCTTATGCCAGCTTGGTTACAGGGATTTTTTACAGTCACCCTTGCAAGTAAGCATTTTTTGTCCTACCTTATTTCTACGTGGTTATTGGCTTCTATGTTACTATCCTATTATTCTGCACTTTCAGGTAAATAATTTTTTGAATCTTTTATGCAGCCTTTGATGGATAATTTAGAAGCTCAGACTTATGAGACTTTTGAGAAAGATGCAGTGAAATACATTCAGGTATGACAATGTATGCATGATATATTCTTAACTAAAGATATCTATTTGATGAGTATATTTTCTGTTCCCCTTGGCTGAGTCCCCGTAAATTCTACTTCATGAGTAATTTTGCTGCCTTTTGTTGGACATTGAAGTTCATTAGTTATAGCATTTCTGTTGATATTGCATCATGAAATGGCCTATTCTATTCTTCATCCAAAAATGTTATTTTTAGTTGGGATGATACGTATTGTATTTTATTTATTATGATAATAGGAGGCATTTGGTTTATGTTTTATGTAACAATATTCTGGTTGGTGTAGGCCTATTAATATGTTTGTGCTCTGTCAATGCTTGTTTGGAATTGACCTTAGCACTTGCTATTTTTTTGCCCCCTGAATATGAAGGCCATGGCGTTGGGTTTCTTTGTTTTCATGTAAACTAATGGCTAACACTCCTTTTTATAGTACCAAAGAGCAGTTAGTAAAGCATTATTGGACAGGGTTCCTGATGAAGAGGCATCTGCTAAAACCATTGTAATATTTTTTTCTCATGTTTTCTTCTCATTATCTTTATTTTTTAATTTCAATATTTTGGGAGTTTGGTACATGCACTAGCAGAGACTTGAAAATTGTTTGCTTTGTTGTTCCTGTGTGTAGGTATTGATGGTTGTTGGGGCAGGGCGTGGGCCTCTTGTGCGGGCATCATTGCAGGTGTGATTTTGTCCCTTACATTGATGAATTTTGGCATTTTGTTTAATATAAAACACATTCTGTGAAATGTATCGTATGTCCTATTCCTTAGTGATTTTTGTCATATTCATATGTAGGCTGCTGAAGAAACTGGGCGGAGGCTCAAAGTGTATGCTGTTGAAAAGAATCCAAATGCAGTTGTTACCCTGCATGTAAGTTCTGGATTTCAACATCTATGCTGATTCCATGAATTCTTGTGCCAATATAATGTTATTTGTCTTTTACTCTATTTGCTAAATTCAAATACATTACCTATTTATTACAGGCTTGAATGTGTCATATCTCCTTGTTGTGCATTTGGTATTTTTTTGAATATTAAATTTGTTTTTTTAACACTATCCGTCTAGGTCATTGTTTTTGGCTCTTGTTCTTTGATGAGTTGAAGGTTCATGCTCTTAAATGTTTGATTAAAATCCTGGAATTTCCTTGTGTTCTTGTGTGTTTTTTTAAAGCTATTTTCCCTTTTCTCTGCCTATTGTTTTGATTATCTTCTGCATGAAATGGTTGAAGGTTCATGCTCTTAAATTATTAAAATCCTGGAATTTCCTTGTGTTCTTGTGCGTTTTTTTAAAGCTATTTTGCCTTTTCTCTGCCTATTGTTTAGATTATCTTCTGCATGAAAGTGTTTTTTTTTTGGAACAAGGCTTCTATTTTTGAATTTTAATCCATGTCAGTTTATTGTTGGAACAGGCATTGGTCAAGTTAGAAGGATGGGAGGACACTGTCACCATAGTCTCAAGTGACATGCGTCATTGGAATGCCCCTGAAAAAGCTGACATATTGGTATATTTTGAATGCTCAATTAGTCATTGTTGACTTTTATTGTGCACATTCCAGTGTCTGATTGTTCTTGTTTTGAATTTAGGTTAGTGAATTGCTAGGTTCTTTTGGCGACAATGAACTTTCTCCGGAATGCCTTGATGGAGCTCAAAGGTTTCTACAGGAAGATGGAATTTCAATACCATCTTCGTATGTAAATTACTTCCACTCCAGTAGTTGTTACTGATTTATCTTTCCTGCTAGGATTTTGTTTTATATCTGTTTAGGGTAATTTAATTTTAAGTAAATGGTCAAATCTGTCCCTGAATTTTTTTCTTGTCATTTTAGTTCTTGTAACTAAACAAAAACTCAATAAAAATAAGTCTGCAAACTTTTAGGGTTTCATTATGCCCCAAAGATAAATTTATTTTCTTTGTTTTGGTCGCTACATAAATCCCTGGATTAGTAATGAAAGGGTGTACTTTTCCATACCTTTATGTAGTTTGTGATAGTGAAAAACAATTTCAGGGTCTGAATGTTCGATTTAAAAGTTGTTTGTGCTAATTATTATAATCTGTCGAGGCTAATAAATTTGCCAATCATGTAGTTTGACTTGTGTTTTTTAGTAGACATTGGGTTTTTCAAAGGGTCCTTATCCTTAATGATTAATTTATGTATTTTCAAATTTTTTCAGGTATACAAGTTTCCTCCAACCAGTGACAGCTTCGAAGTTGTATAATGATGTATATATCTTGTATTTTCCAATTCTTGTGTCATTCTCAATTAGAAACTTGGCACTTCATATTATTGTCTTGTGGTTGTATATCAGGTTAAGGCGCATAAAGATCTTGTACATTTTGAAACTGCTTATGTCGTGAAACTACACAATGTAGCCAGACTTGCACCATCTCAACCTGTGAGTTTTTCACTTGAATTAATGCCAACTGATTCTGATCTATGTGTCGATCAACGCCTTGCATTGTTTCAGATATAACTATACAATTGATTTTTCTTTCTTGTGAACTTTATAATTTTTCTGCTCATTTCTTGATTTGCTTTCAACTACGTAGGTTTTTACATTTACTCATCCAAAACGCTCTGAACATGAAAGCAATCAGCGTTTTAAAAAGTTGAATTTTGTGATTCCTAGTGAAACTGGGTCTGCAATGGTACATGGTATGCGATATATTTCTATTATTTCAAACTTTCAGAATTCAATTTTGGGAATTTTTGTATCAAAGATTGACATTGTGTTCTCCTTGGTTACAGGATTTGCAGGTTACTTTGACGCAACACTTTACAAGGATGTTCATCTTGGAATTGAACCTTCAACAGCAACACCAAACATGTTCAGTTGGTATTGAATTTTGTTTTGTCTGCTTTGTTCCATGTTGGATATGAGAAGTAATTATATTGGAGTAGCAAAACGGAAAGAAAAATATGAAAGATAATATATCTTCCTATAGAACACACATAGAAAAGATCAAAGTAAAAAAACTAAGCACTTCAATTAAGAAAATTTGACACGTTTTCCATTCTACGTACTATGTTATTATTTTGTATAATGTTTGGTTTGTTTTACTTATTATAATTTGTTAGTTTGAATGGAGACTAATAAAACATGACTTCTTTAGACATGTTGTTCACAATGGTTTTTATATTATTTTCAAGATGGTTCACGACTTATAAGAGGATTTTCTTAGATGAATACATGTTTTTGCCATTTCATGGATTATTATTTAATTGTGTTTGTTAATACTGCGATGGTACTTAGCTGTTGATACTGTGTTTTATGCTGTTTTTCACTGAGGATAAACCCTTCTCAAATTGATAACAGTGTAGTAGTTGTCTTTTATCTTGGACCCTTTTGAAATTAATTTCACAAACCTTCCATTCTCTCCGCCGTCATCTGCAGGTTTGCAATATTTTTCCCATTGAGGGCACCCATTTGTGTAGGTCCTGGTTCTACTCTTGAAGCTCATTTTTGGCGCTGTTGTGGTTCTACCAAGGTTAATACTATTTCACATGCATTTTTCTTGTCTTCTCCCAGTCAACTGTTTTTCCCCCATTAATATTGATACTATTTTCTTGTGGAATCTGAAACAGGTTTGGTATGAGTGGTGTGTTGCTTCTCCTTCGTCTTCCCCAATTCACAATAGTAATGGACGTTCATACTGGGTGGGGCTTTAGATTAGGACTGTAGAGAAATATTATGAGTGTTGAGACTTGAGTATTTAAGTTTTAGCAAGGGTGGAATACAAAGGTTTTTGGAGCAAGCATCTCGTCTCTTCATTTCAATTCATTATGGGAAATTTTGTTGTACAATAAGCTACTTTCTTTGCTACTATTCTCCTTAATGCATCCATCTAATGTAAGTAGTTTCTTAGCATCCACATTGTTTATATTATTTTTATCAAACACAATCCAGGTTATGTCCGTTTAAACCATAACATGCACTATCTTAAGTGTATTTTAACTTTTGATCAGCGTAAGGTTCATTTATTAAACAGAGTATCAAAATAGCTTATAAGTCAAAAAACGTTTCCACTTTACTCAAATAATGATCATCAACAGCTGGTGATAATTAGAATGTTATGAACATAATCGTGCAGAAAGAATTGAATAGATTTTTAAACAATGGTGGAATGGTCTTTGATCAGAAGATAATGTTTATATGGAGAACTAATGAGGTTCTCAATTGAAGGAAAAGAGCAAGAACACATGGTGCCCGTAAATTAAAGGAATCATAAATTAAAGGAATCAATATAGCAAATTTTTAGACAATGATATTTGAAGTTTAATAAAATTATTGGTATTTTGTTTTGAATGTTGATGAGATTTTGTTGTTACTTGTTATGAGACTAATAAATTTTTGTTAACTACTTATAGGATAGGAATATAAATATTAAAAAATGTCATGTTGATCCTATGAAGTTTATATCAATAAATAAAGTATTAGAGGTTTAAGATGGACCAGTCCTCAATATAGTTTTTTTCAATTTTTAAAGAAGTTTAATCTCTTAAATATTATTAAATACTAACAAAAATATGAATACATATAAGTTAAAAAATAAAATTAAAAATTACTATGTATTTTTTGTAAGCACAGAAGGAGAAGGAGTAATGTAGTTATGTATGAAGACAGATTAACTAAGAAAGAAAGGTGTGAGCCGTCACCATTACAAAGAAAAAATGCAGACATTCATTATTATTCATTTTCATCATTTTTCATTATTCTCTTCTTTCATATATATGATTGGATCTTAATTATTTAATCTAATTTTTCTAATTTAATAAAACTCTTTGAGATGCTTGCAAGATAATTCACATTTGGACTGTTTGCTATCTCTGGACAGTTACAAAAATAAATAATTACGATCATATCAGCTTAGTAAACAAATATTTTAGAAATAAGAGATAACCAACATGACCGTGGGCAGTAATTCATTTTTAATACTAATTATACATACCAGTAATGACTGATTATTTGTACTAATTAATCCAGGGTAAGAAAACACAAATAGTAGAATGTGTAACTGTTTTTTATTATTATTAGTGGATTTTGAGTCTCAATATTCA
>Ga0123341_1003463_pt1 | contig 13537 bp, 7 predicted proteins | sample Turbeapinknodule_FD_89959 | JGI IMG/M metagenome (GOLD analysis project Ga0123341, IMG submission 89959) | Root nodule microbial communities of legume samples collected from Mexico - Turtle bean Mexico pink nodule | ecosystem: Host-associated > Plants > Roots > Nodule | place: Mexico: Nepantla... | reverse complement strand
TCCTAACCATTAAACGAGCCTAGATGTTATTTTGATGGAAAAGATTTCTTTAACATTCAAAAAAATAAAACACATATTTGACAAATCATTATAATAATTTTTTAATTAAAAAATAAATAAAATATGATTAAGATATTAGTTTATTGGTACGTGAAGTGTATGTATTTTATTGTATATGGTGTTAACATACAGGATCCTATTTTGATATTAAAGAGTTAATTACAAAAGAAAAATATTGTTTTTGCTCAAAATTAAAAGCAGCTTATAATATTAATCTACAATTAATAGTAACAAATGTACATTTTAACCTTTACATTACATAATAAACATGTAATTACAATTAATAATTCATTGTATATTCTAATTTTATAGTAAAATGACTATCAAATTAATCAAATAGACGGTTGAGCAAATTTATGTAGCAATTGACAAAGATAACAGTTTGATATTTTAAAGATTTTTATAATAGCAAGGTGAAAATACCTAATTAAAAGGGGGAGACACCTGCTTTTCAAGTTGAAAGTTCTTACACTAAAGGAATAGACAAGAATAAAACATTTTTCACCTTCATAATTAGGAATGAAACTTTCCCATGATAATTAATATAAATTCAATAATTTTCTGGTCGTAAAGAAAGAAGGTATATTATTTTAAAGAAAAATAAATAAATAATAACTAAACATGTTTATATTTGAAAATGAAAAGTCCTTTTGTTCCAATCAGCAACTTAGATCTAAGTGGCTCCGTTGAAATTGGATCTAGAACAAACCTCACATCCATTTATGTTTGTGTCGGTAGCCTTTATTATGGTAGGCAAGTCTTCATTCTAAAAAGGGTAGCCTTTATTTGGTTTGAACAAACAGTTATATATATTTACAAAAGCATCATAATCAAAAACCTGTCTTTGCTTAATATTTTTCTTGATCCGAGGACCAGACTATGCGATAAGCACTGAAAATTTCACTGCAAAACATTTTACCACCCCATTTTCATAGTGTCTGAAGAAATATGCATATTAAGATATGATGCTGTGGAGAAATGCAATGATAAAACAATTCAGGATGCCAATCTAGGCCTCAAATCCAAGCACCAACACTTGTAATCCGATTTTGACATGGCATAGAGCTGATCTGGAGTGAGGTTCTCAAGTTCCCTGGATCTCCAGCTATCAGGCACGCAAACAATGTTGTGACTCGGTGTTTCATGGGCTTCCTCTGGATGAATTTGAGCTCGTATTCTCTTGTATAGTCTCATGACAGAAATGCAATCTTCATACGGATCATGAGTGCCGGATTGGATATCATAACTGTAAAGCAAAAACACAACAAAAAATTATTGAGAGCAGTTAACTACCGTAATTTAAAGATTAAACAGGTAAGTATTGATTGAGGATGCATACACACTGCAGTAACTTTGGATGCTTGTAAGGGGAGATGGGAGAAACTGGATTACTTGTTCTTCCAAGTAAAAGCCAAAAACCAATTCGGCAGCTTCATTTTAGTCAAATACATTTTGTTTTAAAACAAAAGAAAAATGCTCGTAAGTTCTTAAATTTGGATTTTCGAATGGAGCCGAATTGATTTTTAGTTGGTTTTAAAATACTTTTATCTGAATTTAAAAAAAAAGGTTTTGCTTTATGATGGATTTTGGTAGGAAGAACAAGCAATTTAGTTTCCCCATCTCTCCTCAACCATCCGTGTAAACTGTCATCACTAGAACCCACCACCTCCCTCATTGCCACCAGTTTCCCACTATGGTCACCATTTTACACTCGTTATCACTGTCAGACCACCACTGTTGTTCACGTTAATCAATCCACCATGGTCCTCATTGTTGCTGCTCCCCAGTCAGCTATCAATGTTTTTATTATCACTGCTACCACCGTCATTACTATAACCACAGCAACTACAACAACGGACTTCATCACCAGTTACCATCACTACTTATAACCACCACACCTCCTCCGCCACCACCTCCACTATCACCCCTCTGCACTTTCAACTGTTGCCAGTCAAACCTCATTTGCCAGCAAACAGACCCAGATAGTGGTCAATCATTTAGCATAGGATGTTTGGATTTAAAATTCGGTACCGAAACCACAAAAAATAACTAAAAACTTGTTTTAGTTTATAAAATTTTATATTTACAATCACCTTGAACATGTCCTTCAAAATTAGTTTATTCGTACTGAATATAAGAAAGTATTAATCTCCAATTTTATTTTATTTTAGTATAGAGAGAAGTATCATTCATAGAATCTATAAGGATCCTGGGAAAATTGAAATGGTAGTCATTGAACAATTGTACATACAAATGGGGCCGATTAGATCATGCCAATTTGATTTTTAAAATAAAAGGAAAACTTTAAATTGGAAGAAGAAATTTTAAACGGAAAAAAGATTGAGTTAAAAATTAACTTGCCCAAGATATGTTCGGGTGAGATACTTGAGCGAATGGCTGACGAAGTTTGTCTTCATCAAAGGACGGTACTTTGCAGTGTCTCTTCAATGCACAACATAAAGCATAGGCAAAAGATGAGTGCTAATAATAATTAGAATAGTATAGATCTTTAAAGTCTGGAAACTTGTTTAGGATAATACCGTATATATGATGATAATAAAAAGGAGAAAAACAGAAGAAATTCAGGGGATTTCTAACAACTGCTAAGTTCATCATCATGATAAATCCTTAAAGCGGTGATAAAAAAATTAGTGCAAGACAGTGTTGTCAAGAATAATTCTGTCAAGCAGGATTTAACAAAATTTCAGTTATTAAGAAGAATCTACCTTAGCATATGATCAGGATAATTCATTTTCAAGCAATCTAAATCGTGTGCTAAGTCATGCCCCACAAGAAGCCTGGCCTTTCCACCATTTAGTCTAACTTTGCCAATGGATTCTCCATTGTATAGCATTTGCAAAATCTTTTCTCGAACTTCATAAAGGGGCATGGCATTTCTGAGATGTTCTTCTGTCAATCCAGTTATATCATATCTGAAATATCAAAACAAAATCAACCCCAACACTCACTTTTCTATGAGAATAATGCTTTATTGGGAATAAAAGTAAAGAAATATGAAGGATAGAAATAAAGGATAAATGTATTTAAAAAAATAAGTTGTCTTGGATTGATAAAAATAAGAAGGAAAAAGTGGAGAAATTTGCCTCATTTGTTTGGATGAGTGAAAGAGAGAATGAAAAAGTAAATAAATTGTATGAAATATCCTTGTACTAATTTAATCCAAAAAAAGATTATTTTTCTCTATTATTTTCAACATTAAATTATTTATTATTTATATTATTTTGTTATACAAATATTAGTTAATTTTTTAAGAAACTAAAAAGACAATGAAAAATAGACATCATCTCTCCCCTCTATTTCGTGCCAATTTAAGAGGAGGATCCCATAGGAAAGACTTCCCTCGTCCCTATTTCTGCTGTCAGAAAAATAGTGAAACATTGATATTTCTATCCTATATACCTCCTTTTCATTTCCTTCTCCCTGTCAAACCTAAAACAAGTAATCTGTAAAAGAAAAGAAAACAATGAAACAAATTCAAAAGTACCTGTAATTGGTAACAGGTATTTGAGGTTGTACATATGAATGAAAGATTAAGTTCTCATCTTCATCAACCAAGCATACTCTTGCACAAAGTTCCAGAGAACCATCACTTCCACCACCAACCATTTCACAGTCCATTCCAACTGCTCCTCCGGGGCCCCAGCCAGCATGGTTTTCATCAGAAGAATCTAGACAGTCAAATTGGGAATCTATACAGGGCAGTTCTCGTGTTCCCTGCAACAGTTCAACAAACAACATAAACTTCCTAATCCTAACAGATAATAAAAGAATATACAAGAAACACTGAATGTAAGCAGGTTCCTTTGATTACTTAAGGTGAACGGTAACATAAGAAAGCTATTTTTTCATAAGGTTGTCAATTATCAACTTACTAGACGAGTAGGGGCAGATAAGCGACATGTTTCTCTGTGAGAAACGAGAGACCCGGGACTATCAAATAGTACCAAGCAAAGTTGACAGCCCCGCTGAGAGAAAATCTTTGAACAAACTCCTTTTGGCAAAGGACCTAAAACATAATTAAAAAAGGAACAAGAAAACATAAACAACGAGCATAAAACATGGAATCAATAAATAATGTCGACAGCACAGATTGAATACACAAATGACTAACCAGTAAGATGTTCCCTCAGAGACTCAAAAGATTTGCAGTGCTTTTGACAGACCCCACATGCAGGCTGATGGACGGAATGGTTTGAGGTTTTCATGTGCTCAGTTAGATGCTCTTTCTTCTTGAATTGTTTATAGCATGCCGGGCATTTGTGTCTGTAAGAAGAAAAATCAACTATTTTTCAAACGAACTACGCAAAGGAATAAAAAAAGAACAACACCGAGTGCACTGATTCAATATATATTATTCTACTCAGAACCATAGTACATTCCATCATTCACTACACATCGCAGATACGCATTAGTCACTGTAAATAGCAAATTCAGGGAATCATATATTTCAGAGATACTCATTAGCTCCCACAAACCGATTGAAAACTAGATAGAATATTCTCTCACACAAGTGAATCCTCTAAAGTGAAGCAGAGAATAAAATGCAGAAATAACCAATTTAAAAACTCAATAACTTTGAATTTGATTCTATCATCCTCCTAATTTCATTTTCCGATCAATGGCAAAACGGTGATCAATCATGATAGAAATAAAACAAACGAAAAATTGAAAGCGAGGCGCAGCAGATTGACCTTATATTAGGGATTTGAGTTGAGTCCGCTTCGGCGTCCATATCAAACGGTAAATCAAACGCATGCAAAGCGTGGTTTGGTTTGGCGCATATACGATGGAACGTCAATAGAAGAATCCCAACATTTTCTCGTATCGTCGGGCACACGAAAAATTCAGCTACCCCAAAACCCTAACCCCACGAAGGAAGAAGATGCAACCACTGCTTTGAGTCAAAACGCACCGTGCTACTGTGCAAGCAGCAAGTGGAGCAGTGCTCCCAACCAAATATCACAAATCAAATCCTGCTTTTGTTTAATTTTAATTTAATATTCAAATATTTCAGTTTCAATCCCTTTTTGTTATTACAAAAACATTTTTTACAAAATAAATAAATAAATACTTACAACAAAAAAAGTCTAATATAAAAATATACTGTGTATTTTTTTAATTATTATATATTTGTTAATTCGTACTTTTAACTTTTTCTCTAAACAAATTTTAATCCAATCATTATAATTCTCATCATGTTTTCATATAATAATTGATGCATTCCGATTACTGAAAATTATTCCAACGTTTAAATGAAAATTGTATTTGTATGGTGTAATTATGTATGGATAATCGTTTGAAAAATTGAAATTGTATAAACACAAAAAAGCATAAAAGTTGAACCATTAGATTTTACCAAAAATATAAAAAAAGACAAAGCAATAATGATACCATACTTGATGAACAGATACCTCTGGATTCTGAAAACTTGCAGCAGTGTTGATTTAATACAACATGCAACTAAGATCCATGAAAATGTTGCCCCCGAGGATAACGTGTATAATCCTTAACAAGAAGCCAAAACAAAACCCAGAAACAAACATTTGACATGCCACTTGATCACCCTTTTGTCATCATCAGCCAACCAGGGTTTTCTTTGTTTCACATGCTTCATATAATGACAGCCACCACTCTGCCATTTTCTGTTGCCAGTTGAAACAACCAGCCTCAGCCTCAGCCACAGCCCAAGTTTGTTTGTTTTTTAAAAACAAGGATTATGAAAACACATGCATTGGGGAGAGATTTGAACCAACCATACAAAAAGCTTTTTGATCCATTGAATGAGAATAGTCTGATGATCAAAGGTCATTAAGCCACAGGGCTAAACTTTCATTGAAGAATTTCAAAAGCTTCTATATTACTTACCCTACTTTAACACTACTACCATATACATATGCAGCATGAGATTAAATTGCAGAGAAATAGAAACATAACTACCTACAAATTGCAAAATACTAACTAAGGCTTAGCATAACAAGACAGCAATCTTCGTCGTGAATTGTTTTAACTGTAGTCTCTTCACATATTGTCTGTCCTCTTAGACAGACTTGTTGCTTTCCCAATAGCCAAGGTTTGTACTCAGCTTCCCACAGAAAGCTTCCAGTGACTCTTACAACAGGGGACCGCCGTTGTAATGGCGCTGTCTTTGCTTTACCTTTCTGGCCAAAAAGCAAAATCAGCCACTCCGGTTTCCCACATCATAACTGGGAGTTGAAACATAATTTGGGTCCATAACCGTGTCACCATCCAGTATTCGCAGAACCTTGAACAAACAAGACAAGAATGCCATCAAGATAAGGTGGGGAAACAAAATCTAGCGTAATATTAAGAAGTGAACTTTTAAGCCTAACTCAACCTTATAAGTCGAGGTTGACTTAAGCTTAAAGTCCACTTCTTAATGCGTAATATCAATGTGTTTCGCATATTGGAAGCCATTGCTGTTCTTGGTTCTCACAATAAAGAACCATCAAGAGTGAATTCGTAAAAATTAACTTTCAGTTCAGCAGCACACGAGGAATTCCTTAAAGTCCCCAATTGACAGTTGAATTATAAACTATAAGCCTATAACTTCTTAAATCAAGTTTTAGTTTGAGAAATATGTATGTAATGTAGCCCACTATGGAAAACATGACAAAACATAAAATTTGTTGAATTTTCCTTACCTGAGACATGCGTGGTCTAGAATAAGGATCTTTCCTTATGCACAATGAGGCAGCATGCAGCATGCAATAGACCTCATGCTCCGAATAGTGACTTCCCAACCTTGGATCAATCAGTTCGTCAATGGCATATTCTTCTAACAGTGGTCGTGCCTGTTTAAACATTGAATGCTCACATAAATGATGCCATTGCCACAACTAAACTCATAACAAATTAGATGTTAATATCATTTGACTTACCCACTCAGTAAGACACTGCTGTCCCTTTGGCCTATTGAGATCCACAGCCTTTCGCCCTGTAACAAGTTCCACTAATACCACACCAAATGAATAAACATCAGCCTTTTCAGTAATTTGGCCGCTTTGAGCATATTCAGGAGCCAAATACCTACACAGCACCATCAAAGTTTAGTTGAATCGTTCATATTGTGCAGAGTAACAAGACAATGAAACTAGATAAGGATTAACACACTGCATACCCAAATGTTCCGATTACTCTAGTTTCCACTCCTGTGTCACCATCAGGCTGCCACCTCGCCAGTCCAAAATCACCAACCTTGAAGAATTTAACACAACTTAATTAACTGAACTTTTTGAAAGAAAGATATGAAGCAGTGGTGCTTTTCATATGTAAACTATAAAACTGCTGACTGCATAGCACAAAGCAGGTGACACAACTCATACCAGTGGTTCAAAATCATGAGTGATAAGAATGTTGTTTGGCCGCATGTCACGGTGGATAATGCAACCCACTCTGCACTCTTCATGAAGATATCGCAACCCTCGGGCAGCTCCAACAGCAACTTTTTGCCGGGCAGACCATTCTAATGGTTTTCGTTGTCTCCCTGATAGAGTTCCAAGTAATGTCCAGTTAACAAATCAAGCCAGTATCAGTAAAATGCAACCTATATTACATGATTGCAATCATTGTATTTAATGTGAAAATAACACAAAATATTTACATATGATGCATTACTAAGACAAGATAATTCCTACTCCAACCAATGGTTTGGCAGGCACATGAAACTCTTCAGAATCCTCTCAAAAGGATAAATGCATGCTAGTTGAAATATGTATGAAACCCAGTTTTATCTAGTAGAGTCTTGGATCTCATTAGCTTTACAAAAATGAATCTACCAAGTCAAACCAGATTCCCACATATTAGATGATGGATACCTTTTCAAAAAACTAGGACCTGGACCTTTCACAGACAACATGAATATGCATGTTAATGAAGTTCAAGCCAATTCAAAAACATGACCTTGCCACAAAATAACTTAGTATGAAAGCAAAGGAAATTACCATATAAATGAGAATCCAACGATCCATTGCATATGTACTCATAAACCAATAGCCTTCTCTTATCCTCTATACAGAAACCAATCAACATAACAACATTTCGGTGCTGAGCACAGCTCAGGACTTCTACCTCTGAGCAGAATTCAAGATCACCCTGAGAACTAGCCAATTTATGTTGCTTCACAGCAACAACTTGTCCATCTGGTAGAACCCCTCTGTGAACAGATCCAAATCCTCCTTCTGCCAAGAAATTGGCTTGTGAAAACCCACCAGTGGCAAGCTCCAATTCAGCATAGCTGAACCATCGGGGAGGTTTTCCAAAAACAGGAGCCTTGTGTTGACAGACTGAACACAAGGGAGGTGGACCAGGTGGATTATTTCTAGATAATGATATTGCTTCTCGTACACTCCCACTGAAATCTACGTCAGTCTTATAGGTTGAGATTTCAATTTCAGCTTCTCTATCAAGTCTCGAGAACTTTTCTAGCAAAGCTCTAGTAGTAGACAATTGAGTCCTATTATGACATCTCTCGGTTCTTTCTTCCTTAGGTTGAGATGATCGTTGATGCAGAAGTAAATCAGTGATCCATGGCTGGAATCTCAAGCTTGCTGAAGAAGTGGACAAGTTTTCACTGTCTGTGTCTGATATAGAATCATCAAGTTCTGGATTTTCTTTGATAGTTTCCTCTTTTTTGGACTCACTGTTTATCTCAGAGATGAAAAATGGCGAAGTTCCTTGATCAGAGCTTGAAACCGACGAAGTACCAGCTTCAGTTGCAGTGAACGGTGTCCCTAGCTCAGGGCTGCTAGATGGAGTGACAACTGGACCTTTTAAGGAATTTAAAGAATCATTCTTGTTCTTAGTTTGTTTTCCAAGCAACTGATCTTGTTCAGAAGGTAGTGAACATAATTCTTCAAGATCCTTCTTTTTTTTTCCAACCAAATTCAAGCGGAGTACCTTAGGTTGCGAACGCTTCATAACAACAATGTTGCACTGCAGCTCTTCCATACATTGTTTTTCCTCATGTTTGAGTTGTCTGTACAAAGAACAAAATGGAAATACCAACAATTCATATTGAATTATAATCACATCAATAAAATAGTGAAACCAGATATTAAGAGTTCATCAAGTTGGTTTCATATTATACTAGCATGCCTTTAAATGGGAAAAATATGATAGAAAATTACTTGTCTAAAACTACCCAATTGGCTTGGGCTTTCTTGGCTTCCGCAGCCACTGCTCCACATGGTGATCCAGAAACAATTTTAATCTTCACATTTATCTGTTAAATAACTGTTAGGTTGGCATATAGATGCAACATTCATTATGAGACATTCTTACGTCAAGGCCACTGACCTTGTTAGGATCATAGACATCATGGAGCTGAAGGATCATTTGAGAGCAAGAGTCAGTGATATCACACTTCTGTTCTGAACTTGATGATCCTGAAGAAGATTTCTTATGACCACTCGCACAATCACCGGCAAATCTTGGAAAACCCCATAATCTTCTGCCTACATATGTGCACAGAATAAGGGAAGAGTAAAAAACAATAATAATGGAGTAAATGTTCTTGCATGCATAAGAATTTAAGCTGAAATAAGAGACAAACACACAGCAATAGTACATAACCATAGTCATCCACCACAATAAGAAAGTTAACAAAATTATCAGGCAAGGGTTTATATTACATAGCAATAACTAATGTCTGACAAAGGAGCACATAGATAAAGAAAATAAGGCAAAAATTGGATTACCCGAACTCTGTGAAGGTACAACCACTAGCAGTGTAATGCAATCACCAGGTTGCACAACATGAGTTAGGGACCAAACAAGAGCAGTTTTTGGAATTTCCTTTGATGCCTTAACGGCAACAATGACCTTTTCCGCGTCATCAGAACATATTTCTTGCTTTCCTCGCTTCTGCTGTTCTCGACTCATCAGCGCCAGTAATCACACAAAAAAAAATGTCTTTCTCAACAGATGTCACTAGATAACCTTCAAACCCAGATGTTCCAACATTCTAAACAAAAAGGGGAAGAAACACAAGGGCATGTTCAAGATCACTAGTTTACTCTCTCGTTGTCAAGCTCCACTAGAAGTATAATATATAACCACAATGCAACATGCCTCCAAGCAGTGACCGAACAACCACTGACAAGACTCTTTTAACCAGAACTCAAGCCTTCAGTGCTACAGAATGACAAATAAACTTTTTTACCAAAACCATGTTACCTAAATAGAATCAAATCTGTGAAGAATCAAGTACCTTTTGGCTCAGAAAGCAAGATGTTGCATCCCCAAGTTTACTAAATACCATGCATCTCAAGTTTCAGAAATTCTACAGATTTAAAAACACTGCACACAAAAGCCTATGAAACAATCTTGTACAAGAGTAGAGCTACAGACACTAGCTGTGCTGTGAAGTCTTCAAATTTCTCTTTACAAGTCAAAACATTTGGCTTCAACTAGTTGGCTTTGCTTCTTATGATCCTCTAGAGAAACTCCTGTGAAAGATTCCACTACAGAAATAGTGACATGTCCTTCATATATCAAGAGTTTGAATCACTATTGATATGACTAAAGGTAGAGGGGTCTTCTAGTTCTCCGGGTCATTGAAAGCTCAGTATCAATTTTTATCCTGCACAATGCCAGAGGAATCAATTTTAAAAGTTGGAAATAGTGGTAATAATAACATCAATAATGCATAGAGTCTAAAAAAGAAAAAATGCATGCCAGTATGAGACATACAGATAAATAATCACTAGCAACTACCATTTGATTGCTTAGGAATACAAAAAATATGATCTGGGTAAAAAAAAACAATAAGAGAGATCTCTGGAAAAAAATCCAAAACTTTCTTTTTCTCCATTATTGTTTCATGCTCGAATATGATATGTCAATCTCCGGGACAATGAACATCCAGCATAAAATAACAAAATAAAACAACAGCAACCAAAAACAAATAATAACACACACTTTGCTGTTTATGCTTGTCATGATATATGACATAGCATCAGAACCTGAAAATTTTCAATGAAGACTGGCATAGATAAACCTCCTTAACAGTAAGAAGTCATCAGTATGAAAATAACAGGAAAAAAAGAATCAAAATCAAAACCTAACCGAATAAAACAATATTTGCATTCAAGCATTAACCAAGAGAAAAAAGTGTAAAGCTCAAACTATTGTTTTCAAAAATTAAAAGAGATAAAGGATGACAGATTTTGACCCTTTTACTACAGTTCACACAAGTTAGAAAAAGTTCAAAGCTTTGACATTAAAGTTTCTTGAATATTTTGCCGCAATCTTCTCTTACATTTGGGTGGTAGCAGAATTCACAAGAATGAAAAGAAACCATGAAAATACGCATGGTTGGACAACCCAAAAGATGGAAGGTTTTCAGACATAAAATAAAATGGAAAGAAGGAAAAAATGGTTCTGGAGAAGAGAAGAGGTGGGATTTGTTGGTTCGAGGAATAGAGAGATAGGGCGAAGCTGAGACGAACTAGTATTAAGTAGCATTTCAAAAACTTCTAAGTGTAATTTATTACTATGAAGTGCAATGGTGTTGCAATGTGGTGTAGAAGATGAAATGCACACACATGACATGGGACATGACATACTTTGAACACAGAGAGAGAAAATCGGTTTTGTGTGCAGAGCAGAGAAAGCTAAGCTGTAAATCGCCGTCTACTTGTGTGTCCGATTTGTCATCTGTGATTATTTCTGATATAGCCTCTCTTTTCTCTTTTTATATATTCATTTCTATATATATACATAAGTTGAACTCTTTTATCATAAATAATGTTTATTTGAAAATAGGATTAAATAAATATTATAAGAACAGTGCATCAACACACCCTATGATGTGATAGTATAAGATAACCGATCTAAAGATGTGATCTATAATAAAGATAGTACTAATATGTAATTTTTATTTATTTATTCAGTCTCTCTAAAAAATTTAATATGTATTCTATAAAATAATTGAACATAATTGAACATAATAAAGAAATTTAGACATAATGTTTACATTAACTACAGTTGCATTTTGCTAAGGTTTGGTTCTATTAAAAAATTACAAATATATTAAAAACAAATTAAAATGAGAAATATGATTAAAAAGGGTGTACTTTACATAAAAGCTTGTATCAATTATACCATGATAATGTAACTATGGTTTATTTGAAGTTTGGTCAAATTGACATGACTTATTATACTGGTATACATGCCTTTTACTTAGTTCTACTTCTAATAACAATACACAGCATCACATCATTATGTTTTCTTCTGCTGGTTCTTTTCATTACCACTCATTTGCCATCATCATCATCTTCTAAATAATGCATTCTAACTAATTTTGATGTCTTTATTATATAATAATAAGGTAATACTCAAACAGATTATTATTATTATTAATTATTATTAATAGCTAGTTTATGAAAAATGAAATTTCTAGAAGAAAAAAAAGTTGAAATATTCGGGGGTATGGTGGCATTAAATTGTGAAAGCATTGACTACACTGTGCAGAAGGAGTATGAACAGTTTCTGCTGTTGCATGAGTAGGTGTGTACTACATGCATGAGGAAAAGACAGCAATGGTGCATAACAACAAACATTAAAATATTGTCGCTTGTAGTAATCTACTATCTCTAATCCCGAATCAACTTACTTTTGCAAGGTTGTCATAAAATGAATAATAAATGTGAGTGAGATGAAACCGTAATAAAAGACAGTCTCACCTTAAATGTTCCTCGATGTTGTTCGAGATTCAAAATCCAGCAACAGATATCTCATTGGAAGCAAAACATTTGTTTGGTGATCAGTGGTTGTGATATTTTGGTACCACATAGGAAATCCAGAGGGGACCGAGTAGCCGTTAGGAATCCCCGTCTACTGAGCACCGCTGTCACCCTCCAATCAGTTCCCGATGAGTAACGTTTTGTGTCCATTACCACCTCGTCCTCAAACAGCATCATCTTCTTGCTCCTGCTTTAACTTCACGCTATCTCTTCTGACTCCATCTTTGTTACGTACTTTTCAAACCAGCAAAATTTTCATATCTATTTTCTTCCATTTTTTTATTTTTTTAGAAATATTAAGAAATACTGTAGGAAACTGTTGATTCTCCTGTTTTGCACACCGTTTAGAGAGTGGAATTGAAAAACCTTTTGCGTTTGAGTAGGAAAAAAGTTATGGTAAAAGACAAAATGGGTGTTGCTAAATTAAAGATCTTTGCATGACAATCTTAGGTTATGTTTTGCTCTTATATTGGTATATAGTCTTCAACCTCAAATTCAACTAAGGCTTTCAAAGGAGATATTATTCGGTTTTTAGGTGTTTAATAGAATCATAATGTATAAATTATGATTAAAACAATTCAATTAAAATTATATTTGATGAAGTGTATGTTAATTTGTATTGTTATATTATTCAGGATTATGATTATAAGAAAATCATGAAATAAAAACTAATTTTTAGAGATCAAAATAAT
>Ga0123341_1003462_pt1 | contig 13539 bp, 6 predicted proteins | sample Turbeapinknodule_FD_89959 | JGI IMG/M metagenome (GOLD analysis project Ga0123341, IMG submission 89959) | Root nodule microbial communities of legume samples collected from Mexico - Turtle bean Mexico pink nodule | ecosystem: Host-associated > Plants > Roots > Nodule | place: Mexico: Nepantla... | reverse complement strand
TTTTTTTTTTTTTTTTTTTTTTTTTTTTTTTTTTTTTTTCCCCTCCTTTTTTTTTTTTTTTTTTTTTTTTTTTTTTCATTGTTTTTTTTCTTTACTCCATGTCATTTTTCGCTTTGTCCTCTCTTTTCTAATATTGTCTTACCATTGTGGCGTGCACCTTGTTAAAGATCCATTGCAGGGTGATTTTCCAGAAGTGATCGAAGAGTATTTGGAACATGGCTGCATGAAATGTATTGCCTTCAATCGCCGTGGTACCCTCCTTGCCGGTAAGCTCTCTATCTCTCTATGTCTCCTTCTCTTTCATGTTTCGTACTCAACTGCTGCTGTGGTCTTTTTTGGGTATTCTCCTTGATGCATTTTTGCATTGTCTTTGTCTTTTGATTTTGGTTTTAAAAGATGGGCTATGGTTAAAATCCGTTTCAATGTTTTAAGTGGCGATTTCAAGGTTAAAGAACTCAACTTTACCTGATGACCCAGTAAGAAAAGGACATTATTTTTGTTTTTGTTCAGCGTGTTTTTTGTTTGGCAGTTTTCCTAGTGGGGTTATGTTGAATTTGGGATTTTAGCATTAAGCGTAGAGTGGAGTATTGTGTTTGATTATTATTATTACTATTTTTTGCCTTGGCTTGTGGATGGAGAAATAGTAATGTTATTCATGTTCCCCTGATGTAGTAATTGTGCAATTGATGCTCAATGCACTGAATAAACGTGATATGCATGATGTGGTTGTTTGTTTGTTCATGTTAATCTCTAAGCTTCGTCTCGTATAGAAAAATAAGTTAAATTTTTATGCAAGTCCTGTTCATGGTATGATTTAGTGAATTTAGAGGGGGGAAGAAAGAGAGAGACAGAACAGGACTGAATCGAATCTTTTTGGGAGAACTAATAGAAGTATTTTTTCTATTATCTGAAATTGACTGGATATAGGATCAAATTATAGTATATAAATAAGTGCAAACTTCAAATTTTTTGTGAGATTGAGTTTGACTTAAAAGTTCATTTTCTAAGATGGTATAAGATCCTGTCCTAGTTAGGTTTTTTTAGTCTATTCTAATTAGGTTTGTTGGATCTACCGTGTATCAAACCACCCATAAATACTATTCCCACCATGGTGCGAGGGTCTCACCTCACAAGCCAGTTAAGTTAAGTTTAAAGTCTATTCTCTAGGAATTCTTCTAGAAATGTAGTAATCAGGTTCTCCATATCATCATCCATTATATAGACTCTTGATATACTTGCTACTGCTGCACATTGATATTGATGAACCATGCATTTTAGGATGAGACTCATGAACCACATACTCTATCAACAGAGTTGACTAAACAATTGTAATTATTGCACGTACTTTAAAGTTCATGGTATGAACAGTTTAAGTTCAATGAACCAAGTACAATATGATTGCAGGCAAGAGTTAGCTAATAATCAGTTTGTGTTTCGGTTTATGTTGATTGCACAGTTGTGTCAAATTCTTTCTGAACCATCTATGGCTTGGCTCTCATCTGAATTTTGCTCACGACGGAGCAACTTTTGTTGGGTTTATATTTTAAACTATCCATTTCAGTTATGTACTACGCCAATCTGATTGTTATTCTAATTTTATATTCAGTTTATTTATTAGAATGAAGTTAAGTTCAACAATTTTGAAAAAACATTCTAATTTGATTTTATTTAGACATATTTTCTTTTTGGGATTAGATTTCAAGATAAATTAGTAGTAGGTTTTCTTTGAAAATCGTGGTGCTTAATTTTCTGAAGCATGGACTTGTTTCCATGATGTGTGTTATTTGTTCAAAAGTTATTGGAGTTATTGTATGATGATATCTATTTTCTCATTTTGATCATGATTTGCACAATTAAACCAGCTGGGTGCAATGATGGAAGTTGTGTTATTTGGGATTTCGAAACAAGAGGCATTGCTAAGATTCTTCATGATGATGAATGTTCTTCACCCATAACCAGCATCTGTTGGTCAAAGTATGGTCATCGAATTCTGGTATCTGCTGCTGACAAATCATTAATTTTGTGGGATGTTATGAGTGGTAAGAAGATAACGCGAATAGTTTTGCAACAAACCCCTCTACAAGCTCGTCTTCATCCAGGATCTTCAACACCATCTCTTTGCTTAGCATGTCCTCTTTCATGTGCTCCTATGATTGTTGACCTGAATACAGGAAACACAACTTTGCTTAAAGTTTCTGTGTCAGAGACGAGCAATGGACCAATCCCTCCTTCACGCAATAAGTCTTCTGATGGAATCACCTCCTTCACACCAACTGCTGCTTGTTTTAACAAGTACGGGACTCTGGTTTATCTGGGAAACTCAAAAGGTGAAATTCTTGTTATTGATTACAAAAATGGTGAAGTGCGTGCTGTAGTTCCAATCACCGGTGGTTCTGTTGTCAAGAACATTGTGTTCAGCAGGAATGGGCAGTATCTACTCACGAATTCCAATGATAGAGTAATAAGGATCTATGAAAACCTTCTGCCCCTGAAAGAGGAGGCCAGAACCCTTGATGACTTGAATAAGAACTTTGGTGATCTAAATAATAGTGAGAAGTTGAAGGCCATTGGATCAAAATGTTTAATTTTATTCCGGGAATTTCAAGATGCCATCACAAAGGTACACTGGAAAGCTCCTTGTTTCAGTGGTGATGGTGAGTGGGTAGTTGGTGGTTCTGCTAGCAAAGGTGAGCACAAGATTTACATATGGGATAGAGCTGGACATCTCGTGAAAATTCTTGAAGGACCAAAGGAAGCTCTTATCGATCTAGCATGGCATCCTGTACATCCTTTTGTTGTATCTGTTTCCCTGAATGGCTTTGTTTATATATGGGCAAAAGATTATACCGAAAATTGGAGTGCATTTGCTCCTGATTTCAAGGAGCTTGAGGAAAATGAGGAATACGTAGAGCGTGAAGATGAATTTGATCTGATTCCTGAGACTGAGAAGGTAAATGCTATTTTATTAGATTGGTCATGGACATCTTTATTTCCTTTTGCCCATTCTTTTTTGTGTAATATGCTTGCAGGTGAAAGGACCTGATGTAAATGAAGATGAGGAAGTTGACATCGTATCAGTGGAGAAAGATGCCACTTTCAGTGATTCTGATATGTCTCAAGAAGAGCTATGTTTCTTGCCAGCAACCCCTAATCGTGATCCTCCGGAACAGCAAGACAAGTGTGCAGAAAGTTCTTCGAAGTTGTTGGACAGCAATAACACTGGATCCCCTTCAGAAGAAGCTGGACCAAATGGACTTATGATGAATCATGCATCCAGTCCTCTTGAAGGTAATAACATGCTTTTCATTGTATGATTGTAGCTAAGTGATTTAATTCTTATCACAAATTCTAATTCTAATTCCTACTCCTCCCAAAAATAAAAGTTATAGAATAATGATCTTGTGACTTTGTCAGTAAATTTATCTGGTAAGCTTAACTTTGCAATTTGCAACTTCACTTGATTAAGTCTATTACTAGAAGAAATTGGATAACTATTATGCTTGTTTGAATGGAGAGATAACGACGGGTGAAAAAAAATTGAAATTTGAGTTGAACAGAATGGAGGAGAAACAAATTTCGAAGTTTTTATATTTAGTCAACTTTTCTCTTCAACCAATTAAAAGGAAATGCATCTCTATCTGTATTCTTTAGCTTTTTTTTTTGCTCTATTTCTTCTTAGCCAAGTATAGTGGTAGGTTTAATGTGTTTAATTACAGTTTAGGATCAATTAACTTAGTGATTATGCTTCTAAAAAAATTTCAAAGTCTCTGCTATTTTTTCCGCTGTACTGGCTTAGAAGTTCTCCTTTTTATTTCCAGTGTGGTTGAAATGTCAATGAGATTGTGTATTTTCTAGTATGGACCTCTGACTCTTATGATGCCTTCAGTAACAATATTTTATTTTTCAATTTCATGAAGACGATGTTGGGCGCATTAAAAGAAAGCGGAAACCTTCAGAGAAGGTGTTGGAATTGCAAGCAGAAAAAGTTAAGAGATCTTCAAAATCTAGCAAATTGGCAAAACCTAAGAGCAAATCTTTGGTTGATCAAGATAATGGTAACAGTTTTCATGGTGATGGGCTTTCTGATGAATGATTGTAGGTTATGAAATTCTTATTTACAAAGCACAATTTTTTTTTTATCAATTTTTGTCTTTGTTTGGTTTTCATTTCTTAAAAATCTTACGTTTGCATAGCTTTATTCAAACTTGACTCCTTCTCTTTCCTTGACCTTTGTTTCTAAGTTGGTGATGGTTAATGAAAGCTGGCATTTCCTTTAATTCATCTTTTTTTTCTGGCCATCCTCATTGATATCAGTTTTTTCCAGATAGGTTTGAGTTCATATGAACATTTTTGAATGGTTAATTGTTAACTTGTTGAACCTTTGGGAGGTAGTCAAAATCGAGATCTTACTTAGGATCGGAAAGATAAACGCGAATCGTAAATTGAAAGATCATAACCCGGATCGTAAGATCCTACAATTTTATGAAAACTTATATACACATACATAAAATCATTACATCTCATTCAAAATTCATAATTGAACCTCATAATATATAAAAGACTACATAATTAGGTGTAAACACCACATCCTATGATAAGAGTAAATAAATTTCTCAACTAGTTTTATTTGGTCCATAAGAGTAAATCACCTATTAATATATTAACTTTACTACTATGTTTACAAGGAGAAAGATGCACTGGTGGTCCTCAGACATTGCATGTCAGCCTTGTGAGTTAGTGTTCTAAACATTGGATGCCTATTGTTTGGATCAATGAACAACACACTTAGTGGTTGCCATTTTAAGTGTTACATTTAAATGACAACAAAACCAACAATAAACATCTCTCTCACCCCCAAGTTTCCTCTAAATTGATTTACCCCTTTCTCATACAAAGGCCTATTTTCCAATCCCAATGGGTGCAGTTGTTTGAGGTAAGTGCAAAATCCACAACCATTTTTGTTTTTGTATTTACTAAAGCCTGTAACTTGTCCAATCTTTTGCTTTGTGGTCTTGTTTTGTAATTTATAAATGCACAATTGCATTCTGCATTTTATTGTGATGTGTAGTGTGCCACATTGTTTAAATTGCCTGTGGTCCCATATGCTGCCCCCTATTTTGTTACGGAAGTTGCATGATCCAATGATTTTTCTAGCACCCAACAATCTTACACTGCTCTCTTCAAATATGTTTAGGGATGATTGGCGGATTTTATGATGTTGAGCTTAAAATCTCTAGAATATGATGATCCTACTGTGCCAGAAAAAAGATCCATTATTTGAGACCAGCTTTGCACCACTTCTTTTTCTGTTCAGCTTTGTCTTCTGTGTTCATCTTCTCTTGGTAGACATGTCTATTACGCTTGATAGACATGTCTGTTTAAATATACATAGTATATTATTGTATATTATATATATATAAAAAATATATAATATATACATATATATATATATATATATATATATATATTGCAATTTACGTCTAATAATAACATAAAAAATTGTAATCATTAATAATTTGTTAATGCTTATTGGCTTGTTTTTAAGCTTTTGTGAAGCAGGTTCAGGCTAGGTTAGTTTTTGAAACAGGTTAGCCTCTTGACGAGTAAATAGGTCAGATTAAGATATTTTAATTATGAACCAGGTCTTTAGCTTACCAAAGCTTGAATGCCATGTAATTCATATGGTTAGAGGTGATGAGTTTCATAACTTGCTGGAATTTGTTGCCAGACATGGTATAGGATTTAAGCCACCATTCTACCTTTGAAATTAGAGTAAAAAATAAAAGAAAATCAGTATGATTATGGAGGATATTGAAGAATATAGAGTTCAATGGAAGAGATTTAAATGTACCATTATGATATATGGGTGAATCTAGAAAAGATGGTGGCTGAAATTATTTTTCTAAACTATGATCAAATTAAGGAGAGGAAAAAGGGCCCTCTTTTTTGGTTTGGTTGATTAGCTAGGAGGGAGGATGATTATACTCTTACAAGTATTACTAAAGGGAAATAAAACTTCAAGAATAACTTTTTTTTAATGCCTCAAAAAATCATATACTATTTTCAATCTCCTAGAACTTCAAAATTCTCCCTTGCCCACCCTTTCGTTTCAACCAAATCCATTGTCAGTTATAGAACCATCTTTTAATTTCTATTGGTGGTTTTCACATTCAAAATAGGTGGTGGGAATAAATCAAGGAGTTTTACCTATTTATTAAAAAGTTTTAAGTTTAATTTTTTTAAAGTAAAATGCTTAGGCTGACTTAAAAAGAAAGTTTATTACATCTAAAAGTTTCTAAAAGGTCAACCTGTCTATATATTATCTCATTGAGAAGGTTTTGAGGTGGACAAGATGCATAAATTGAACTTATCAGTTGAAGTAAACTTTTAGAAGTAGTCTGATTGAATTAAAGTATATAATTGTTTAGACGAACTGAATTGTGTAACAATCAATAAGTTGAAATAAATCAAATCGAATTGCTTTGAATTCTTTGAACTATTCTCAATATGCACATGATTTTAAAACATATTTTAATTTTGATTTCGGAAGTTATAATTCAGAGTAGTTTTTACACAATTGGGTTCAGGGGTCGTTTAATGTTTTTTTTTTCAAAACATTTGAGTTTTTTTTTCTATACAGTTTAGTTTTTTCTTTTTTTAAATAACCCTTGTTTTAAAAAGACATTGTGATTTACTTGAGGGGGCTTATCCAAGCAAAGGGCTCCTTTAGTTGATTTGGACAAGAGATCAACCATGATGCATGAGGAAATGGATTGTGGACAAACCAGAATGTGCAAAGTTCCTTCAATGGTATCCATGAAAGGTAATTCTTTGATTGAAAAGTAATTGTAATTTTTTCAATTCAGTATTTCATTAATGAAGCATGAGACAAACTAATCCTTGCCGGTTTGCCATTGCTATCTTATCTCTCAATTACACTAGTCTTAGATTTATAGTTAACTTTCAAGTTAAAATTTGATAACAAAAAAAGATGGTGGTAAGTGTTGTGGAAATTTACAAATACCAAATCTGTTAATAACAAAAGAAAAAACTAAAATTTTGAAGGCTTCAAGAACATTTTTTGATAGCCACACTTTTAGTTAATACCAAAATTATCTTGGGTCTATTTGAATAAAGTTAAAATTATTTTTGAGATATTCCTTACTATAAATATGAATATTTTTTTTAATAGAGAAGTTCTCAAAATACACTTTGTATTCAATCATCATAATGGTGAAAATCTTGTGTGAAGGAACATATAGAGTTGTAGAAGTTTTCTTTTCAAATATTAAAGTTGACATGCAATTCATATGGGGAATTTAGTGTATAATTTTGGTGTATTTTAGATTGAAATTTTTTACAAAGATAAACATATTTTTTTTTTCATGATTATTTGCAGTTGTATCTTTTTAGGTCCTTACATAGAAATGAACCCATTTGAAAGAAAAGTAAATGGAAGATTTAGATTTGTTATGAATTAACCAAGAAGTAGCTTAGGAGAACTTGTGTATAAAATTAATCATATTTAGTGAGATGATAATTGGATTATAGATAATGATAAAATTTTCTTCTGACATTGAGAGTTTATATATTAAATTATTATGATATTCCAAATAAAGAAGATCATCAAGAGATGGAGGAGGTGCCATGATAATGAAGGGGGACAAAGATCACATGGAAGACTATTATTATTTGAGCTTGAATTGATTATCATAGTAATGATCTAGATTTGGATAGTTTGTTTTTTTTTAGTATTTTTATTAGTGATCAACACTTGTAATTTTAGCTTAGTTTATTAGTTTGAGTATTTCAACTTTTGTATGTCAGATTTTATGCATTTTCATTGTTTACTTAGATATGCTGGTACCCATTTTAAAGTTATTTGAACAAGTGCGATGACATGTAACTTTATATTTTAATTAAGAACTTAAAATTTGTGTTACAATTACTAGAATGATAATCCTAGCTATCCACTAAGTATTGAAATTATATTTTAAGTGTTTTACATTTTTTGTTCTCTTTTTTTTAACTACTTTGTAGTTTATTTTGTTTTAGTGGTCCACCAATTCCTTTGATGCATAAAGGTTGCTATAAATATTGTGTGTAGCATGGTTCTGGATTACATTGAGATTTGAGGTGACTTTTGAGGGTTTATGCAAGTAACATTGATATTAAATTTTTTTTATATTAATTGCAAAATAACTGTCATTTATACCTATAAAAGGGATTCCCATTAATGATACATTTTAATATTTATATTTTATCTTTAATTATATTTTAAAATTTTAAAAAATAGAAATAAACTATTCAAATAGTAAAATATTTCAAAAGCATAATCTATTATAAACAGCTTATTATTTTATTTTGTATGAACCAACATTATTAATTTTATTTTCTTTAAAATACGAAAGCATATAAAATATTTCAAATCATGGTATGCTTGTTTCTACTATTACCATACAATCTACATAAATGGTTAAAAAAGTTAAGTAATTTAAAAAGAAAACTATGACTTGTGTTTAAATTTGTACAATTTATTATAGGATTTAATAATTTCTATGGTTATTGTCATGTTAACCCACGGAGATGAGTTAAAATTACAACAGACAGCATAATTTAGTTTTATACACAAATGATATGGTAAGAATTTCTTTGCAAGTTCTTATTTATTGAAAGGAAAGTTTTTGTAACAAGAAACCATGTGAAAGGAAATTGATATGATGCCATTAATTTCCCTACGGTCTACGTAAGCGAAGCTTGTAGGTAGCATAAACTCCCAGTGCCACTACAAGAACTGCTGCACCCATGTATATCATTCTTTGTTTATCTTCTTCATTGAACCTCTTAGCTAGACTAGTCACAGTTTGAGAAGCAGAAACAGCCACTTCCTTAATTCTAGACCTTCTTGTTGATTCAGGCCTGACCTTTTCATCATCACTCTTGTGTCCAACATCATTGCCAACTTTACCATGCATTTTGTCTCCTTCAAATGTTCTCAACCCGTTTCTCTCTTCTTTGATTTCCCCTATAGGGGAATCCTCCACCCCATCCATTTCATGTGCCTTTCCTGATTCCAAATCCTTCTTGGAATGGTCTTCACTTGCTTCCTCTCCAATAGCATTTTGCTTTTCCTCAGCAAACTTTCCCTCTCCTTGAAGCTTGTCATTTCTTGAAAAGGTAGCTTTTGGGGGAGTTTCCTCTTCTTCCTTTTGAGGAATAGATTCTTTTGTATGTTCTTGTGGGGTTGAAGTTGATCCATCATGACCAACTTTTGTACTATCTTCTTTTGGGGGGATTCCTTCTTGACCCTCTTGAGACTTGGACTCTTCTGTGTCCTTTGTTGGGGTTGAAGTCTCTTGATCAACTTGTTTTTTACTTTCAACTTTGGTTATTGCAGCTTTTTCTTGAACTTCTTGAGACTTGGACTCTTCTGTATCCTTTGTTTGGGTTGAAGTCTCTTGATCAACTTGTTTTTTACTTACAACTTTGGTTATTGCAGCTTTTTGTTGAACTTCTTGAGACTTGGACTCTTCTGTGTCCTTTGTTGGGGTTGAAGTCTCTTGATCAACTTGTTTTCTACTTTCAACTTTGGTTATTTCTGCTTTTTCTTGAACTTCCTCTTGACCCTTTTGATGCATAGACTCTTGTGAGGCATTTGGTGGAGGTGAAATCTCATGATCAACCACTTCTTTACTCTCAGTTGTTGATTTGGTTTTCTCTTGGTTATCATCGGTAGGAGTAGGAGCATCTTGGTTTTCATCCGCAGGGTTTGCTTCTGTTTCTTGCGGTGCTTCTTTAGGAGGTTCTTGTGGCTTTTTAGGGACTTTATCTGGAATAGTTGGTATTGTTATGATCACAGTTTTTCCATCAAACTTTCCCTTAATCTTGTTCATGTCACAATATTCTGGAACTTGATAGAATGTATTGAAACGAACCATGCTATTGTTCCCAAGAGATCTTTCACCATGAATTCTCACCCTTGAAGAACCGTATTCAACCTTAGCACCAACATGCTCACGTGCAAAACCTGTATAATGGGAAACCACATGGCTATAAAAATGGAAAATGCTCAACTTAAACTCCCAAAATGAAAAAGAAAGAAACAAAAAAAATATAGATATAATATATAATACACCTAAACAAGAGACTTGTTACACATGACAATTAATAAATGAATTATACGAGATAAATATAAAAAAATATGAAAGATGTCAAGCAAATTTCTCATAAAAAAATAGATAGCTCCTGATAAAAATGAGATGAAAAAGGAAGAAGATATGCTATTTTTTTTATGTATAAAAAATTCTTTAACAAAATAACAATTTGAGTACAGTATAAGAAGTTTAAAGCTTCTTTAGACAAAGTTTTTTAAAGAACACAAAAGATTGCATTTTCTTTTATATAACTAAATATATATTTTTTTCTTACTTAAAATAGTAGAGAAGAATAAATATTTTCAGATTTTATGCACATAAACCGAAATAATGATTAAAACTTAAATATACTACTCTATAGAGTAATTGATTTCTGTTTAAATGATTAATTTAACTGAAAATGAATACTTGATAACTTTAGTAAATTAAACAAAGGAACTATAAGAATTAATAAACCAAACGAACCATCAGGAAGGAGAAGACGCAAGGTGATTGAGTCTGGTGTTTCCTCAGTTTCATATTTGGCTTCCAAATCTTGGTAGGTGGACATTTTCTAACTCTTTCTCTTTGATTCAATTTCTCTTTATTTTTTTTGTCTTCAATTTCAGCAATTTGGGTAGCAAATGGAAACGTAGAATGAATATTTGTTGAAGATGATTTGGTGGATTTGTTCCTCTCATTTTATAGTGAATAGTTGAGGTGTTGAGTTTTCTTAAAAACGAAACCATTCCTTTTTGGTTGCTATGATTTTCCTGCGTGATTAAACTTCGTGAATAACCTCAACTCATTTGTGAGGTATAACTTCTTCAATAAATAAAGTGAAAAGTTCTTTGTTTGGCTCACACATCTCATATTCCAGCAAGAGGGGGGCAAACGTGCTTTTTTAGCATGATTACTTTACATTTCACTGATTATTAGAATGCTTCAAATTAAACCTTTAGAAATGGAATTAGAACATCTTAGAAGAGATTTAGAGATTTTTCTTATCAGAAAAAATATACATTTTAATTAAAAAAATACAACAGCACTTTCAATTTCCATCCAAACATGCCGTTAATAAGAGGAATTAATTAATTACAGGCCTTTCTAATTTTCCACGCATTTTTTCTTCAGCTCTTGGTTGCACTCTACACCCCCATATAAACAGAAATAGAAATAAAATATAAATAATATTTATTTCAATTAATGAAAGAAAAAGTAAAAAAAAAAAGAACTTGTAAAAATAATACAAATAGAAATAAAGTGAATAAAATATAATATTTTAACACTAAACTATGTTTTATATATTTCAAAAAACTTATTTGATTTTTTGAAAATTTAAAAAGTACCACCAAGGTTTTCCTCCTATTCTTACTGGGACTGAGTGAGAACTGTTCGGGGTGGATTTAGAAGAGGAAGTCAAACTGTGGTCGAGTTAAATCCTTCTAAGTATAGTAATCGAGCTTGTTGAGAAAAATATTGAACAAAGATTCATCTGTAAAAGATTCTTCAACGCTTAAGTCAATAAAAGCTAAATAAATTTCTAAAAGTGTTTAGTTGGTAAATAAAATAGATTGAGTGAGTAGTTCTTGAAGAATTAAGTTATATTTATAGACTTTTGTGCCTATGTTAATATCCAAAGATGAGTCAAACTAAGTATGAATGCTGATAAAAAAAAAGTATGAATTATCCCGTCTATTATAGCAGAATCAATTTTTAATTTTAATGAGGTTGTTATTATCAATAAATTTATGTATTTTTATCAATTGAAACACGATTTCATGGTCGATTCGATTGCACTAATCAAAGCTTAACATGGTCATCTTTTTACCATCTACACTTCTACTTTCAAAAATAAAAATTTCAAATTGAGATGTTTGCCACATGACCCTTAGAAACACCTTTTCTTTCACTCAGATCATATACCTAAATTTCCTTTGTATTGGCGAAAGCTGAACAAGTTTAAGTGAAGGGCTAAGTATCTTCTTACAACCAAGGACAAATTCTTCCTCACCATGCCCTTTGCTGAGAACCCCATTTCCTTATTGTTGGGTAAGGTTCGCTTTTTGCATCTTGTAAATTGTTGTATGTTATTCCAACTTCTAATTTCCTTTTTTGGTGCAAATATCATGGGCAAGGACTTTGACTACAAGAAACTTCATGCTAAGGTTGAAGCTCCTCCACTGGAGAAAAAACATACTTGTTGACTTCCAAAACCCATCCAAGAAGAAGATGACTAACACAAAAAAAAGGAGCTGAGACTTCGTCGACTACCCTTCAAAAATAATTCCACCAACTACGTTGACCGATACAACAACTCACTACAAGAATAATAAGATTTAACTGTCATAGAAAGCGTGGGCCAATTAAGCCTAGACAAAATGAACAAGAAAAACAAAATAGATAGTGTCGGTCAAACACAAAAAAATTCCACGCAAATAATTATAAAAATTAATTTAATAATATTACTTTATTTGTGTTAGTTAAGGAGATACAAAATGAGACACTAAATTTGTGGAAAAAATAATAATTATATTAAGTGTAGGTTAGACCACCATTTTAAATAATTTTTCAGGATTTTAAAAATTAATTTAACTTTGGTGGAGGCTTATCTGACGAAAAAAATATTTTATTATGATTTAAATTATTTCTTAATTTACTTTGGTCCATCGAAATTCAATTTACTTTCCTCATCCAACCCTAACCCTAATCCTCCATCCATTTATTTCTTCTCTTCTCTCTGTTTTTGCTTTGCAACAATTCCATCTATGAATACCAACCAAGTCGCAGTGATTTTAGCATTGTGAATCGATTGCATGGGTTTGGAGAATGTCAGAGCTTCATAGTGGACCGCGACGACGTCGTGCTTCGGTTTGGTTGTAGAAGCTCAGAACCATCGTCTTCGTGGGCGAGATACGTCAAGACTCGCGCTGCGGATGCGACGGAGAGTCCGCAGACTCTTTTGAGTGAATTCTAAAGCTTTTTTGAGTAGCGATTGATCGGTAAGAAAGAAGGATGAATCAGAACCCACAATCGAGTGAAGGAAGAGGCGACTATGACGTTGCTCTCTCTGATTTCATTGCTTCCTTAATGGATTACACTCCCACGGTAACTTTCTTTTATCTCTGTTCTTCCAATTTCCCATTTTGCACAATTTAACCACTGTCCTTCATTGTTTAGATACCTGATGAATTCGTGGAGTATTACTTTGGCTAAAAGTGGTTTCAGTGTTAAGATTGAATCTGTATACACGAGCTTTTGGTCTTTTGGGTTTCCATTATTCCAATGGTTCTTGTCATGTTGAATACAAAACTTTAAGACATTCAAATATCTTTTGTCATTTTACAAGTTCCTAACCGAAATCTTACATGAAATTTGCGTGCTCATTTGTATTATAGTTGAAATT
>Ga0123341_1003459_pt1 | contig 13546 bp, 7 predicted proteins | sample Turbeapinknodule_FD_89959 | JGI IMG/M metagenome (GOLD analysis project Ga0123341, IMG submission 89959) | Root nodule microbial communities of legume samples collected from Mexico - Turtle bean Mexico pink nodule | ecosystem: Host-associated > Plants > Roots > Nodule | place: Mexico: Nepantla... | reverse complement strand
GTTACTATATTTTTTTTCCATTTTATATTTGACACTGTATTTTTTAAAATCATTTCAAACTTTTAATTCACCAATAGCCATAAACACCCACAAATTTTTTTAATCTCCTTCAATTTTTAAATTTTAATTCAAATTTTCTAGAAGACCAATTTATATTCCACCACACATAATTTTCAATTTTTTTCCCTCATGCCATTTCAATTTTATTCTCCCCAGTTTTATTTCACATTTTTAAATCAATTTTCTACATACAATTTTTTAAAATTATTTTATTATATTTTTTCCCCTCTTCTTCCTCAACCCCATACTAATAGCAAAAAAAAAAAAACAAATCACCAAGCCTTTCCTAGAATTTGACATAGGAAAACAAAATTTTAGTGTAGTTTTAGTATCCAAAATCACAAATAAGACGGGTTTAGAACCATAAAAGTAATATTATCTTCAAGCAAGGAAAAATAGACAGTCTATAAGTGTTTGGTATGACACAATTGAATGCATGGGTTTGGATATCAAATAAAATTTCTAATGCTAATTTTTCCTACTAAGATTGGGTTTTGTGCCCAAAGAAATGCCTAAGAACTTTTGTAATTAGGGAAAGATAGCATTATATCACGATTTACTTGTTTTTATATGTACAATGCTAACACCTTCCAAATTGTATTGGAAGTTTTTTTTTGTCTTGCAAGTTTGAGAGAGAAGTTGCTTGTTGTGGATGCAGAAAGTGGGACATTTAAGTTCATCTTGGACTGGGGCATGTGGCATACAAGTTCTTTGTGGCTAGTAGGAGTTCAAATGGGTCATATGCTACTAGTTGTTAGGGCTTGGAAAGTGACAAAATGATTATCACATTTACATATACCTGTTCTAAAATTGTTGTTGTAGTTGTTGCACGAATTTGAAATTGGTTTTGTGTCCTAGCTAGATAAGAGGTATGTAGAATCAGGTACATCTGGTTTTAATGAAAGGAAGATAGTTTATTTGATTAGGAAGATCTTTTTATGTGTCGATGTTGCTGTTTTGGGTATGACATTACAAATTTGATATATAATATAAAAACTAACTTATATAAAATGTCTATGTTATATGTTTAAAAAATTATAAATAAAAGTAAATAATGTGACATTATTTACTAAGTAATGTTACTCAAAATAAAATTATTCTTAAATAGTAAACCAATAAAAATAATTTTTAAAATATGAATTTCAAATTAATAGTAAGACTAAATCAATAAATATGTTAAGTAATTAATTTAACTATTAAAGTAAACTTTTTTTAAGATTTTTAAATTTAAGTAATATTCGCAAAATTAGCTTAAAAATAATTAAAGTAATATTATGAATTCTATGCACCACAAATTAATATCAACCTATTTTCACATAACTTAATCGAATTAGTAATTAATAGCAACAAAATCAACATTATATTATCCTAAATTGAAAAATTCAAATTTTTAATAAAGCATGACAAAATATGATGTGTTGATTTCATGATACATACATCTTTTGTTGATGGTTTTTCTTCATCACTTATTATCTTAGTATGGTCAAAATGTAAAACATAAATCAATCTTAAAAATATATTGAGCATTTTTGCATTTAAAAGCTGGTTTTACTCTCTTTCTAAGTTTATAATAAATTATTTCAAGTTAGACCAAATCTAAATTTCACTCAATTTTATAGATAATCGATTATGAAGAGTGAATAATCGATTATGTCAACTAAATCTAAGATACTTATTCTCGTAGATAATCGATTTTGAACCGTGAATAATTGATTATGTCTGGTAAATCCAAATATGTTGGCTTTATCGGATAATCGATTATGAATAATGAATAACTAATTATCCTAGTTCAAAATGTTTTACGAGTTGTATTAAGAACATACTAATCAATTATGTTTAATTATAATTGATTATAACAATTAGTTTCCATAAAATCTTTTAAAAAGGAATATCTCTCCTTCATTTGCAATAATTCCATACTTCTCAAATAAGAGAGTTTTGTTATTTTGTGAAAGTGTTACTCATTATATCTTGTTTGAAAGAGAAGTGCTCAAGATTCATCAAGAATGGTGATCATGCTATAGGTTTCACGGTAAATATGTTACATTTTAGGTGATATTTTTCCTTTTATTTATATGTTGTATTGGTAACTTTGCATCCGTGTTTGGTGTGTTGTTATAGGTAATTGAGTGTGTTTTTATTAGCTTTGTAAATATTCTTAAAGAGTGTTCAAGGAATAATTTATATTTTTTGTTATAGTTACATAACTATTTGTAATGGGATAACTCAAGATTTTTAGTGAAAAAATCATCTCAAGTTGTTTGGATTATTAACTGGATATAGATTTGAGAATAATCGAACTAGTATACAATTTTTTTTGTGTGTTTTTGTGTTTCATGTTTTTCTCATTATCTTAAATTATTTGTTGTTCTTAATGTTCATTGAATAGTGCATTTAATTTCTTTTATCATCAATTGTTTAACAAAATCTTTCCTTAGAATTTTGGAAGGTCTTTTTTTTTAAACCAATTCGTCCCCTCTTAATAATGCTTTTAGTCTTTATTTATTTTACACAAACTCATGTGAACTACTACAGTCCAACTTTTGGATGTCTAGCAATGGCAGAACATGTGGTTAATTAGTTATAGGTGATAATTTCTTGACTTACTTTCAACTTAGTCAAAAAAATATTGTAGCTTTTGGGTAATCAAGTGTGAGTCTAAGTCTGGTAGAAATGAGAAAACTGAATAAAATATAATAGAGAAGACTCACAAATTCATTATCTTAATATGTTGGGTTTGACGTGGTGTTAATCTCTTATTTAGTTTAAGTCTCATTTTTGTGGAATCTTCCTAGCAAATTCCTCCTTGAAAGATCCATAAGTGGTATTAGCCCATTGTTGAGTTAGAGGTTTTTAAGATAAATTTTATTAATCTAGTTATTTATTTATTTTAAATTGTTTGGTTGTGGCAAGTAGGTTAACTTCAACCTATCAAATTAAGAAAAAGATATTTTTTTAAAAAAAGTTACTCTTAAAACAACTTAATCTATCTATTATTTATCTATTTATTGGTGTTTCCTAATATCAATCATTGATTTGGATAACAAAGATGGAGATGCACATCGAAGTCAAGTCCCCATAGCAAAGTTACATCACCTTTTGATGATTAGTTGTTTTTTTATACAAATGCAAAGAATCAATTTGGAATTGAGATTTGTAGCCCCCATGAAATCCACAAAGAATCAGTGTCGTGATATTAAAAAATTAAGAAAAACTTTAGTAGAAACACTCATACAAAACTAAGTGTGTAATTGGGTGAGCGTTTACAAATATTATTATCTTACTAAATTCACCATGTGCTCTTTTTTCTTCCATTTTATGTTTCCTAGTTGTCTTCTTCTATTTTTCCCATTATTTCTTCACAAGCAAGTTTTATGAACTCAGAAGAAATGGTTGTTTGGTAGGAAAGAGTAAATAAAGAGGTGTCATCTTTTGACCTAGAAACTTAGATTAGACCCATTGACAATACCATAACTTTAGTTCAAAAAAAACATTCAACACAAAAATTATTTTGGATTATTTATTAGGATGAATAATCCATCTTTCTAATGGATAAGATAGAATTATTACGAAAGAAGTGAACTTTAAGTTTAACAAACACTCGCTATGATAAGTTTTTAAATGGTTCTGATACTATATTACGAAGTGAACTTTAAGCCTAACTCAATCCTATAAAACCGGTTCATAGAGTGAGGTTTACACCCACTTATATACAATGAATTGTCCTCGTAATAATTACTTACTAATTTACCTTTTGGGTAGAAGCTTTTGCATATGTTTTGTTTAAAAATATAAATTAAGATGTAAATCACGATATTCTATTTAAAAATTAAAAACCTTGTTTAATTAATCTATCAAACAAAATATAGACTTGATTATATCTAAATAAGTAAATATAGAAATTATAATGTAACTTGAGTTTTTTTCGAAAGGTTTATGTTCTTAAACTTACAAAGATAAAATATTGCAGACTTATTTTTAGCTTTTAAAATATAAAAGTATAACTTTTTAATTAATAATCTCATTACTTCCTGTTTTGAAAGCAAATAATTCAATGCTGATCACTGAGTGCAGTGGTGAAGTGGTATGATTCTAGTTTATCTTTTCAAAATCTTATAAATTTAACATTTTATGTAAGACGTCTTGCTTAATAAATAAGAAAAGTAAATAAATATATGATTTTAATACATTGAAACAAATTTAATACAATAACAACAATAATACAAACAAAAATGTATTATTATATTTACTTAACCAAATATTGCCATGTCAAACCTAAAAGACTTTTTAAATAATCTAGAAACATGATATTTTTTTTATCAAATAGACTCTCACATTATAAAATTATTAAATAAAAATTAATTTTGTATAGTCATGATTAGTTTTTCACTCTAGATTTTTTTATAAGATAATAAGTTGCTTTTATCTCTATCGTTTTAACTTTCACTTTTTTAAAAGTTTAAATAAATAAGTGAAATTTTATAATATGTACTTTTATAATTAACATAAGTAGTTTTTTTCTCAATAAAAGTTTAAACAGACCCACTCATAAATTTATACAAACACTAGGTGTTGGTTTGGATGCACGAAAAGAAAAGGGGAAACGTGGAATTACATTGATATTAAAATTTAGTTCTGTTTTTATTTATTTTAGAGAATTTGTACAGTAGTTTGATTGATGAAGATTCTGCTAATTAATTTCATAATGAATTAGAAACGTAAGAGGTTTTTTTTTCTTGAAATTATGAAATGGGAGAAAAATTGCTAAAATTTTGAAATTAAAATTCAGATTAATGTATTTGTCGAATTACATTATTATTCATTCACGTGATTAAAAGACAAAAAGTCTCTTTTAATTCTCTTCTTAAAATGTTCTTGTTAAATGAAGAAATATAATAAACAATATTTAATAGTAAAAAATAAAATTTTAATAATAAATAAGAAGAATTAATAAAATTAACAATAACAAATAATAATACATAAATGATAATAAACATTTTTATTTTTTAATTGAACAAGTTTTATTATTTTATTTGTTATTTATTTTCTCATTTTTCATCTTATGGCATGTTTTGAAGGCCGAGAGACAAGACAAAGACGCTCCTGGTTGGCCCACTTGTGCGAAGGTCCAGAAATTAAATTCAACGGTTGGGCCGCGATTCACAAGGGTGTTTCCGTCAATGCACAGAAATTCAAATGTAGTAAAAGAAAGAGAAAAGGGTCGTAGCCCGCTTTTGCATTGCAGAACAGAATCAGTGAGAAAAGCAGCAAAATGGAGAAGATCTGCGTCGCCGTTCGCCTCCGTCCTTTGGTGTCCGAAGACTCCTCCTCCGCCGCTGGAACCTTCTGGAAGGTCGAAGATAACCGCATATCTCTTCACAAGATCCACGGCACTCCTCTCTCTGCCTCTTCTCACGCTTTCGGTACGTCACTGTCATCGTCAATTTCTTTCACCTCTCCGTTTTGTTTTCAAATTTACTCTCCAATTTTCCATTCCTCACTCTTTCAGATCACATATTCGACGAAAGAAGCACCAATGCTAACGTTTACGAGCTCCTCGCCAAGGACATCATCCACGCCGCGCTCGATGGCTTCAACGGTATCCAAATTCGATTCTCGTTCTTTTCTCGCATTTACTGTTCATTGTTATTTTTATTATTTTAGTTATGATATTCGTCTTGGTCTTAGCTTAGCTCAACTGGTAACCAAGTAAACAATGCTGGATTAAGATTTAAAGCAAATTGCACCCATCATTCCAAGGATTCGTGAAATTACACAAACTTCTCTGATATTTTTAAAAGATTAAGGGGATAAGGAGTGCAGGTATAATTTTTTTTTTAAACAGTCAAGGGTGATTATTACAGTAGTTAGAAATTTAGGTAGAATTTTTGTAGTTTTTGGAAATCTCAAGAATGGTTAAGGTAATGGATTGTAAGATTTATGGTATGCTGTGGTTGCGAATTGTTAGGAATACTAGATAAGACTAAGACTAAATTATAGTATATAAATGAGTGTCATACTCTTGTGACAAGCTGGATTTATGAGGTTGAAATAGAGATAAATCTACTTATTAAGATGATACGAGAGTTATTTAAAGTCTATTCTAATCAAGTTTATTGGCACTATTGTGTCACCGCTATAAAGATTGTGTTTACTAAAGTTTATAATGTACCAGTAGAGAACTAAAGTTAAAATAGGGATAACTACAGCAACTATGTTAAGTTGAAATGAAGTGATTTTATGTTTAGACATTTTACTTTAAAAACAAGTCTCATTATCAAGTTTTCTTTCCAATTGTTTCAACCAATGATCAATTTTTGAATGGACTAAACGTCTGATCATTTACTTAACCTAAAATAGGGATAACTACAGTCTACAGCAACTAAGTGAATAGCTTAACGTAAAGTTAATTTTGAAATGAATTGATTTTATGTTTAGATATGTTATTCTAAAATCAAGTGTCATTATCTACTTTTCTTTTCAATTGTTTCAAATAATAATCAAAATTTCAACGGACTAAACTTCTAAACATTTACTTAAAATTACTAGTATTTCAATGTGCTTTTGGAGGATGCTACGAAAATCCAAACACTAGTATTGTAATTATTTTTTTGTAATTTCTAAATATGAATGTTGATTTGTTGAGACCATGTCGCATGCTATGCTCAGGAACTGCATTTGCGTACGGGCAGACCAGTAGTGGCAAGACTTTCACCATGAATGGTTCTGAAACTGACGCGGGAGTGATTCCTCGGGCAGTTGGAGACATATTTGGGACAATTGAGACGGTAGGTTTAGTACTTAGTACGAGATTGTTTCAGTTTGTTAAGTTTGTGGTTATTTATGTAAAGTTGATGTTTGGTTCATCCAATTCGGTTCCTCAGATGTCTGATCGAGAATTTCTGATACGAGTTTCGTATATGGAGATCTACAACGAAGAAATTAATGACCTTCTTGTTGTTGAAAATCAGAAATTGCAAATTCACGAGAGTTTGGAGGTTTCGTAGTTGCTATATGCATTCTTTTCAAAATTTGATGTGCGTTCACACTATAGAAAATGTATGGTATAAATGGGCTGACTTTTGTATTTTAATTTTTGCCAGCGTGGAGTATTTGTTTCAGGGCTGAAAGAGGAAATTGTAAATAATGCTGAACAAGTGCTGGATCTCATTAAAGCAGGGGAAGGTTTGTATTTATACTGATACATTCTTATAATTTTCTTTTAAGTTTGAACGTATATGCATGCTTATTTAAGTTGATGATTGTTCTTTGATATTTTTACAGTTAACAGACATTTTGGTGAGACAAATATGAATGTAAGGAGTAGCAGATCGCATACAATATTTAGAATGGTATCCCTCAAACTTTTTATTTGCGATACTTATGTTTCTCAGAAAACCTTTCCTCATAAGATTACTCCTAAATGATTTGTTGAAATGAAATATGCAGGTGATTGAAAGCAAAGGAAAGGATTCTAATGATTGTTCAATTAATGATGTTGTTCGAGTTTCAGTCTTGGTTTGTATTCTTTTCTCACACTTTCCTTGTATATAAGAAATTCTTACTACATTTGTGATTCGCATGCTTATTGTGGAGTTTGTGGAATTAGAATTTAGTAGATCTAGCTGGTTCTGAAAGGATTGCCAAGACTGGAGCTGATGGAGTACGTTTAAAAGAAGGAAAATACATTAACAAGAGCTTGATGGTTTTGGGAAATGTTATCAACAAACTAAGTGAGGGTTCGAAGCAAAGGTATATAGTTATTTGCCCTGCCTCCTGTGCAATATTTTAATTTTGGGAGCTTTTTAGAAGATAATAATGCTCCGCCCCTTTTTGTTTTATGGCAGGGGGCATATCCCTTATCGTGATAGTAAATTAACTCGTATACTCCAACCTGCTCTTGGTGGTAATGCCAAAACGTCAATTATTTGCACCATAGCACCAGAAGAGGTAGAGGCTGTGATTTCGATTATACGTTGCTCTTTTCATCTTCTTGAGATCGACAATATATTTTAATACCAATATTCGTTAATCCATTCAGATTCACATTGAAGAATCTAGGGGAACTCTTCAGTTTGCCAGTAGAGCCAAACGCATCACAAATTGCGTTCAAGTGAATGAGGTCTGTGTATTTTTATGTACTTGAAGTTTACCATCTTATAACTTTTACACTGTTAAATTTTATTTTATCTCCTTAAAGTTTCATATTGCTTGTTGAATATGAAATCGGTGTAGGTTGTGTACGTGAATATGTAGTCCTCGGTACCATTAATTGTGAAATGTTTACGTTTTACAATCTTAAGTTTCCACCATGCTCATCTTACTGGGCATGCGTTTTATACATACTGGTAAGACTTGCCCGACAGGATATTAGCAGACTAGGGTGAATTGGGTCAAGCCTGAACTTTTCACTACATTTTACTTGTTTTCCTCAGGGAATAGTTAACATAGGTACTTCAATAACAAATCTTCAATTCCTTCGAAGATAGCTATATGCGCATAGCGTGTGCTTTCATGTGCATCTGTACTTGTTTCTAGCCTATATTTGGCGACTGTGTCTTGACAACACAAAATTTTACAGATATTGACGGATGCTGCCTTGTTAAAACGGCAACAATTAGAGATAGAGGAACTGCGTAAGAAGCTTCAGGTAATCTTCTCCTGATGATAATTTGTACATTCAAAATAAGAAAATGTTACATTATAAAAATTTCTTTTCAGGGATCCCATGCTGAGGTGCTCGAGCAACAGATTCTTAATCTCAGGAACGATTTGCTGAAGGTAGGTCTGAACTTTCAAATTCCTACGCACTATGCATAGTTAGAGCCATTAAAGTTCATTCTAAAGCATTACCATGAACTCTGTTCTATCTTTTTGTATTAATTAATTAACTATCTGCTTATATCTCACTGTACAGTATGAAATGGAGCGTGGGAAACTTGAAATGGAACTGCAAGAGGAGAGGAAATCACGTAATCAATGGATTAGGGAACGGATGAATTTTGAAAATTCTACTACGAAATCTTTCTCAGACTGTGGGACGAACGACAGTCAGGTGAACCTCGTTTATCTGAATGATCATTATATCTGTATGTTAAACTGAATTGCATAATCACTTTTTTTTCCCATTGGAACAATTCACAGTTTTCCTTTCTGTACCGCGTTATAGTTAACATGATTTTCATTCTCACTTTTCCTGATATTTTAACCATTTTATTCATTAGGGACCGGGATTTTTGAGGCACGGATTTATGGAAGAGTACAGTGATATTGGTAGTATATCTCAAGGAGATATTTTCAAATCTCCGAAGGCAGATCCCAGTGCTTTTGTAGTCAGACGATCAAAGTATTCAACGTTGCCAGATCAAAGCCCCCTTCCAGATGCTTTCTCTAACGTGGCTGATGAAGATATGTGGTTGAAAATGAACAACGGTTATGTTGCAGACCTTGATTCCCTTCAAACTTCTCCTCCCACCAACAGAAAAGTTCAGTCATTCCCTACAATTGATACAACTCCTGTGAGTACATATGTATTCTTTTATGTGCTCTTGCATTTCTATTGTTTCGCATCCATCCACGTCTTCCCCCAAAGGGAAAAAAACAGAGTAAATGGTAGCGCTATTCTGTTTGCACTGGTTGTCCTCCACAACTGAAGATACAAGAGAAGTCGGTGTCTGGACATACATGGTGGAGATTATATTTTTACTTTGTTTGGTTGATGGATTTTGCAAAATTTCCTTTGTTGTATTCTTGTTGATTTCACCATTTTGGCCAAACGGTATTCGACAATTATAGACTCGCTTGATCATGATCATGTGTTAAAAGGTTTTACCAAAACTGGAATTTGTGCAAACCATTTTTGTAGTTCAAATGTTCAGTAAGTTTACGGCCGTGGCTTGCGCGTGGCTTTTAAATAATGCATGTTATGATATCAGTATATTTTTTTTATTAAGTAGTATATGATGCATTTCTTTTGGCAGTTGTTACTTAGTTCCGTTTGACCTGTGTTTGTCAGGGTTGTACTAGTGAAATTGAGAAGTATGAACAAGAGGTTCAAGATTTGAGGAGACAACTAGAACTAGCTAAAGAAAGGATAAATGAACTCGAGGTCAGTATCTGATAGATATCCTATCTCAATCACATTTGTGAAACTTTAATTTTGACTATAGAATTGTGATCAATCTAGAAGATCACTAAAAATATTGTGTAACTTGATTTATGAATAAAAGGGGAGAATTCTTCCAGTATGGTGTTACAAATTACAATTATGATAATTATACATATTGAACATCCATAAAATATCCATTTTTGAACTACTGATAAGAGATATAAAACATGGTTTCTTTAGAGTCGACCATCCATAAAATACTAATATATTGAGCTTCCTTTTTTAATAAGATTTAAAGAGATACCATTGTATTCGTCTCATGTCATTGTTCGGCATAATGTTATGTATTATTAGCATTTGCTGTTTGAGCTTCTTTTTGTAAATCGGTATTACGGTTGGCTCTATGTTAATTACGTGTGTGAATCCAGAAGCATTCAAAGGAAGTGCCATCAAGCAAACACTTAATGAGCGAAGCACCAAAACATCAACAAGAAACACGGCTAATTCATGAATTGCCTCTGGGGTTATCTGAATCTGTAGGAAATTTCAAAGATGGCTTTGAGGAGGTTTTGTTGGCAATGCAGGTTGAATGAGTGCACTATATCAGTCTTTTTGAACTTTATTTGCGTGATCATTTCAAGAAACACTAAAGTATTTTTCTCTTGTGTCCTAAACAGAGATGTGCATCGGGTGGCACACTATCGACTGAGAAGATACTTTCAACCGTGAGTGAAATTGGAGCTGATCTATTTGCAACTTTGGAAGGTCATTTTGCAGTGAATATGGGTAGTCAAAGGTCTTCCACTGGAAACTGTACTGTAATCAATGGACAACAAAAAATGTTTCGCGAGAGGATTGACAATATAATTACATCACTGGAGTTATGGAAAAGCTCAATAACAGAAGGACAGGAGAAGAAACAGTGTGAACACAAGGTAGTTGTCTGCTCACAAATATCAAGATATCAATCATCAATCATGGTTTTATTCTTTGTCTTATTTTTAGGGCATCTCCTGTCTTCTTTGAGAATTCCATTGCCATTAGTACAATAGTAACTGAAACCTTGACTGGCACATGTCCAGTAGCTGAAATTGAGGAAATGATTAAGAAATTCTAGATATATAATAGCTTTACACGGGATTGTCCTGTTTTTAAAACGATAAAAATCATCTATGATTAATTTATTCTACTTGTGGAATATGTGTGTGATATAAGAATTGTTAGAAATAAAATGTTGTTTAACCAGTTCCCCCTCCTTGTTGCAATTAGTATATATACATACCCTTCGAATTTATAATTGTATGTTATTTTCTTTATTATACAAGTCATCAAATGATGGCAATATATTAGAGAAATTAGATACTATTGACAAAAATTAGAAATATTACAAGATTCCATTTTCTTTGTTACAAGCAAGTCTCTATAAGAGTTGATTTGATTCATATTGTGCTAGCTTGTCCATATGAATAGTCAGGACCACCAAAGTCAACTTGTTGAATTGAATGTGGTTAGAGCTTAGGAATTTCTATTGGGTAGGAATAAACAGTCAGGTAAATCACTTTTATAGAGTTACAAATTTGTATTGATTTCTCTTTAGCTTTTCATAGAATCAAATGCCATTGAAGAGAATCGTTGAGAGATATTAAAACTCAGGCTGAATGAAGCCGAGTCTCTACAAGATATTTTTCCTAAGTTTATGCACAAATCTGTGTACTCAGTTTTCTCTAGACTACCATAGGTGAAAATATAGAACTGCATTCTAGCATAAAATGAGACAAAGCATGGTAGGTTGTTCTTGATTATCCTAAATTAAATTTTTGTGACAAAGGGCTCTGATTTGGGAGGTGAAACTGCTTACTCAAAGGAGGATTTATGTGAAAGATATGAAAGCATGGAAAGGGAGTTACAGCTTTTGAAGGTCGAAAGAGAGTCTTTGCTGCAAAAGTTCTCTGAATCATCTGAGAAACTATCAGTGGTTTCCAGCCAAAAAGAAAATGTTTTGAAAGATTTAAATACTGAAGTGCTGAGAAGGAAAAATCTAGAAGGGGAAGTTAAGCAGTTTGCTGCAGCTTTTGCTAGTCGTCAGGAATCACTCATTTCCTTTCATAGTGATCTTAAGACCAAAATTGAGAAATGGAGAACCCAGACTCCAATTTCAGTGCCCAAATCTTTTGGGTGAGTAGTAGATATGTTGTGAATATTTGAGTCTTGAGCAGTTCATGTATTTTTATTCAAGGATTTTTAAGTTTGTATTTATTTCAGTACTTTGCTAGTACTGATATCATAACCTATAAAAAAAAAAGTATTTTCGTTTTCTCTTGCAAGTGATGCTAATAGCAGACTTGCGTTGTGTGCCCTTGTTTTTCTTTTAAAAAATAAATTATAGCTACACAGATGCTCAATACAATAACTTATGTTCAATTATATATGTTGTCATTCTTAAGTTGTTTTTTATACTATTTATAAGTAATATTTAAATTGTTTATATATATATATATATATTTTAGAATGAAAAAACAAGTTACACTTTTTTTTTATTCTCCAACCAAAAATGTTTAACATTCTATTTGATAAAAAATATTAAAATGAATAAATCGTGTCATGATATAATTTTAATTTAAATACATTAAAGTTATCATTTTAACATGATTTATTTATAATAAATTTGTACCATTGATAGAACTTATTTAACTATTTTTTTTAAAATTTTATCTATTTTAATAATTAAAAGATAAAATTATCAAATTGGTAAAAACTTCTCACTTGTTTGTATGAATTGAGTCAAAATTTGGTGAGTTGATTTGGCTGAAGGCAAAGAAATTTACATATTTTGTTTCCATATGTTTATGAATAAAGTGGAGTCAGAAAAATGATATTAAAATGCGTAGCTTGTGAGTAAGAAAGAAGGTTTAGATGATAGTAAATTGAATTAGATTTTGATTTGCAGTGGTTGTATCCATCTCAAAAGTTGGTACCATTTATTATTATTGCATCACCTTTCATCAAACTTCTACTCCTAACCATGCCAATTGCACTCTACACAACATCTACGTATGTATTTTTCTGTAGCTTCAGACTTTTTTTTTATTATTATTATCTATTTGTTATTTGAAAAATGTTTGATGAATACTCATAATCTACTTCTCATCTAAATCTACCTTTAGATAGAAAAAAATAATATAAATTTATAAAATATATTATGTGATAATAAAAGATGTGTCTTTCAAAAAATGGTACATATGATTCATTTTCCTTATGATTGTCTTAAAAATCATAAAGACAATTTTTTGTCAGATCCGATGAAATTATAACATGCACCAATTTTTTTTTATATGAAATGATAAAAAGGCATCTAAATAAAAGGAGATGTCAAAATAC
>Ga0123341_1003457_pt1 | contig 13548 bp, 6 predicted proteins | sample Turbeapinknodule_FD_89959 | JGI IMG/M metagenome (GOLD analysis project Ga0123341, IMG submission 89959) | Root nodule microbial communities of legume samples collected from Mexico - Turtle bean Mexico pink nodule | ecosystem: Host-associated > Plants > Roots > Nodule | place: Mexico: Nepantla... | reverse complement strand
TTTTAATTTTAATAAAACTAAAAATATCATTAGATAAAATATGCGCTTGATGACTAGAAAAATCATATTTTTTAAAATTGTGGGCAAAGGTAGAAATTTAAAGCGATTTTAAAAGTTTAATAAAATTATTCATCTATTCTTAAATGATAATAATATATTAAATTTAAATTTAAATAAATTTATATACTTATTTTATATGCATAAAATAATGTATGAATTCAAAGGCTTATTCTCTTAGATTTGCATGAATGTTAATGTTACTTCATGTCCATTAAAATTATTGTAATTGTTGTCCAACTATGATTAAAGCTATTAATTTTAATGATGTTCATGTTTTTCATAAAGATAATAAATATGTTTGATAGGTTGAAATTAGACGTTATTTTCAACAATGATTTCATATTTTGTTTTACTTTACTTTGCCATAGTTTACTACCTTGTATATCTCCCGAAATTTCTCTAGCAATGAATACGGTTTATGAGTTTGAATGTAGATTTTATTAATGCACACGAACTTTGATTTGTTTTTTTTTTTATAATGTTTTTCTATTGTTTTGTTTTATTTCAATATATTGTTTTTCTTTTAAGAATATATGATGGTTAAGTTTTAAAATGCGATTTTTTAGTAAAAATATTTTCAAATGAATAGTATTTATATAAAAAGGTATATTGAAATTAAATTTTAAAATAAAGTTGATGCATCAAACATTTATATATGAATAACATTATTCTTTATTCGCCCTAGTTGATCATCTTCTTTCACTTTATGAGTGATGAAGGAGATAAATATGAAAGTGAAAATTAAAATATATTTATTCCATTTCCTTTAAATGTTGATTTCTTCAACCGAGTGCAAGATAGAAGTGAAATTAACCTAGCTCGGAATGCACATTGAGCCATATAGAATTTTGTGTTCCTTCTCTCTCTCCCTGCTCACTCCGTCAGAACTCACCACTTAGCACTTACCCTCACATACATGAGATATCTAGATCTCCAGCATTGACTCTGTGTAACTAACTTCCCCATGAACTCGTTGTTTTAATTTCCTTTTGGTTTGCCGCATGGAAGAAACTGCGGTCATGCAGAGCAAGAAACGGAGATTCCAAAGAGAATAATCAACAAGCCAGTATTTTGCTTCTGCTTTGTGGTTTTCCATAGTCCAGAAGTTTTGGATTTTTTTTGAAATAATTGGGCAGAAATAAATTATTCGATCCCTTCTGCAATTACCTAGTAGTCACATGCTTCATCACCCACCGATTACTCGCCGACAAGGTATTACAAACCTACCTTTGTCAATGTTGCTTTATTGCATCAACTGGAAACTGTATCTCTGATTTTGTTATTCAGTTTCACGAATTTATTACATTTATTTCACATTCTATATACTTTTTAATTAGGTTCAACCGTAGAGGTGCTCCTTCTAGTGAGGAAAAGATCGTGATTGAATAAAGTTGTGACCTTTATGGGGAAACTGAGCTTCTGAGAGCACCCTGAGATAGTCCCAGGAAGCAATTTAATTCTTTTATCTTTTCCTTGACGTTTTTCATTGAGGATTGGAGAAGAGAAGTGAATGGAGGTTGGGGAGATGGGTAGAAAGGAGCCAGAAGTTGAGGTTCCTTTGGTCCCTGCCACTCCTATTAAGCCTGTTCCTCTAAAACCAGTGCCGATCTACACACCTGGGGAGATTAACCAAATGGGTTATCATGCAAATGGAGCAGTTGCATGTGTTGAATTTTTAATTGGCCAAGAGAAATTGTGTAGGTCGGATGTTAACGTCGCAGGTGACAGTGGCAAAACTTGTGAAAATACAGCTTCGGATGCTGCCTCCAGCTTCAGCAAACTCGGGTTTTGTGAACATTTGTTCGCAGTTGAGGCTGAATCGAGGAACTCTAGTGTGACACAAGGGAATAATGAAGGATTGAAAAATCCATTTGTTCCTTCAGTCATCCTTGACAATATGCGAGACCCTCAGGGTAAGTCCTATTTTTTGTTCTTGCTACTCTTCGTGTGATAGCTTTATAAGATTTTCCCTCCATGTCTCTCTGGAACGGTGCACCAATAATGATCGTACCAAGCCGAACACTGATGATGACGTAGAGCAATAAAAAAATGAGCCACAGCTAGAGTTAGGGTATAGCCGGTAAATTAGACTGGGATATTACGCATACTATATTAAAGTCCATTTTAGTATTGAAATGAGGAGAGTACGAATGCAAAGTTGATTGCATGCACTTTTCTCCTTGAAACTATGTTTGCCTTGTAACGTTCATAAAACCTGCACAGCAAGCACAACACCCACCATTTTCTTATAAGTTTCTGCTTTAATTTCCTTTTATTACTTGGTCTATCTAGGATCACATTGCTCTTACACTTTGCATACTCTCTTTTGGGACAGAAACATACATTGCTTGCTGTAGCAACACAACTTCACAGGATACCCCATTTACACTTGACAATGCCAACAAAGAAAACAGACAAATAGCATCAATGCAAATCAATATGGAAGAAAATGATCCAGGAGGGGAAGAGAGAACTGGCCATGCCAGTAAGCTTGACAGTAATGTACTGCCGAGCAGCAAAGAACTCTGTGACCCTGCCATTGAATTTGGTGCTATTTCTTCACCATTCAAAGAGAATCAAAACCAAGATATGGGAAGCAATCTTGATACCGATCTTAATAAAACACCACAACAAAAACCGAGGAGAAGAAAGCACCGTCCCAAGGTCATCAAAGAAGGCAAACCCAAAAGAACTCCGAAGCCTGTTACCCCAAAGCCTGTTCAATCAAAAGAAAACCCAACTGTGAAGAGGAAATATGTGAGAAAGAATGCACTGAGCAAGACTTCTATTCCTCCAATGGAAGTGACTAGAGAATTGACAAAAGAAATGTCTGGAACTGCCAAAATGTCTTGTAAAAGAGCCATAAATTTTGACATGGGAACTAGAGATGAAAGTTCTGCTGCCATAGAAAACACAATTGCACTATTGGGAAAAGGAAATGGTGTGAATGTAGGCCTTGCTGACGATCTAGACACTTCTGTGAAGCAGGCGTCAAACAGTTACACATTACTACCAGAAGACACACAAGCCCTGAATATATTTCCTTTGGGAAGAAAAGGCTGGGGAACAAAGCCAGAGGAAAAGCCAGCTCCCAAGAGGAAGTATGTGAAAAGGAAAGGAGTGAACATGACTTCAGCTCCTGCAGCCGAAATGACTAAACAGATGCCCCAATATACCCAAATGTCATGTACAGAGTCCATAAATTTTGATGGCAGAGCAAGAGATCAAAGTGGTGCAGTCAAAGAGAATGCAACAGTACATCCTGGTAGCGAGATTGGTGTAGTCAGTCAGGAAATGAATGCAGGCCTAGAAAACTATCTTAACACTTCCATTATGCAGCCATCAAACGATTGCATGTCATTAGCAGAAGACTCAAGTGCCCTAAATACATCTTCAGGAAGAAAAGGCTCCGTGACAGAACCAGAAGAAAACTCAGCTGTCAAGAAGAATACAAGAAGGAAAAAGGTGAATGAGACTTCTCCAACAGAAGTGACTGGAGAAATGACTACAGAAAATGTGCCTGAGTCAGCCCAAATGTCATATGCAGGGTCTGTAAAATTTTATTTGAGAACAAGAGATCAAAGTCATGCAATCCAAGAGAATCCTATTGTCATTCCAGGCAGTGAAATTGGTCTAGTCATGCAGGATACTAATGTAGGCTTTGCGTATGATCTAAACACTGCCATGAAGCTGACACCATGCAGTTACATGTCATTACCAGAAGAAACACAAGCCAATACATCTTCAAGAAAAAAAAGATCTGGGACAAAGCCAGAGGAAAACCCAACTGCTAAGAGGAAGTATGTGAGAAAGAAAGGAGTGAAGACATCTGCTCCTCCAATAGAAGTACCAGGAGAATTGACTAGAGAAAAGATGTCTGCATCTGCCCAAACATCATGCACACAGTCCATAAATTTTGATGAAAGAGCAAGAGAAAAAAGTTATGCAGTCAAAGAGAATCTAAGCGGACATCCAGGCAGTGAAATGAATGTAAGCCTTGCTTATGATTTTAACACTTCCACAAAGCAGACATTAAATGAAGACATGACACCACCTAAGGACGCACAAGCCCCAGGTCCATCCTCAAAAATCAATCTCCCTGGGACAAAGACAAAAGAAAACCTGACCAGCAAGAGGAAGAATGTGAGGAAAAAAGAATTGAATCTGACTGAAACAGTGATACATAAATCTAACAATATGTCATGGAAAAACTCTATAAAAAATTTAGATTCGCCCTTTGGAAAGGAAAATATGGCGTTAGATGAAACAAAAGTAGGTCTCACCTATAATCAAGACACTTGGATGAATGCAACTTCAACTAATTGCATTCCATCGTCTGAGAGAACACAAGACCCTGGTTCGTCTATTTTAAAATACACCCACCTTGGGGAAAAGCTGAATGCCAACTCTGTAGGGAACAAAAACAAAGGTCAGGCAACTACTCAGGATGGAAATATCTGTAATAGTCAAAGTTCAACCATAAGGTTACAAATGGTTGGTACAAAGAGGAAATGTTCTGGTAGCTTTAGTCATGCAGATGACAGCAACATGAATCTGACTGGTGCACACTATAATGAATTGTCATCATACCAGGCTAGCTTTTGCCCTCAGTTTCCAAACGTACAGAAGAAAATGAGAACTGAAAAGGAGAAAACTTCTGCCACAGACATCACATCTGTGACTGCAACAAAAGAACTCCAACAGACATACCCTCAGGAAGATGCTCTAGGACATCCTTATGCATCAAGCTCTAGCTGCTGTATTTATGGATCTGGATATAATACAATAGGAGTCCCAGTCATTAGTGAATTTACTGAAAAATTCATTGATGATACTCCAACATTTGACGAGTTTATCTTGTCTTTGAAAAGGATGGCAGAAAGGTCTAAAACCTCTAATTGTGATTCTGGTTCTCCAACCAGAATTAGGAACTGTGATACTGAACCAAATTATACTACAAAACAAGTAGAGATCTCTGGCAGAGAAACATGTGGGGATGCAAAAAGACCTCAAACATGCACTGGAGCTTTAGTCGCCGAGACACCTACAACACTTCCAAAAAAGAAGCGGAATAGAAAGAAAAAGGTCCTATCCAGTTCAGCACATTCTAGCACAAACGGGATGCTACAGCACCATAATTTTACTTTGGGAAATTACTCTATGGCAGTGGGGAAGTCATCAGGTTTGAACTGAATCCTTATTTTTGCGTTAATAACATTATACATCGGAAAGGACAAATAATTCCACCATGAAATTTTTTGCACTGCAGATGTTGCTTCAGAAGTACTGTGGAAAACCATGAACTATGTTGATGCATTAGCATTGCAGTTTAGACGACTAAACATAGACACAGAAGCCAGAGACCTCTCAATTCATGAGCAGAATGCACTTGTTCTGTATAAACAGAAAAACAGCCTTCTCCGTGTAGATGGAGCCATTGTGCCCTTTCAGATAAAGAAACAGCATCTACGACCAAAGGTTGACCTTGATGATGAGACTGATAGAGTGTGGAAGCTTTTGTTGCTTGATATAAACAGTCCTGGAATTGATGGAACAGATGAAGACAAGGCCAAATGGTGGGAAGAAGAGCGAAATGTGTTCCGAGGACGAGCAGACTCATTTATTGCACGAATGCATCTTGTACAAGGTATCATGTTTGACATTATTCACCTTTGAAACTCCTCTAGCAAGGCACAAACTTACATGTGATCAATGAAGTGAAAGAAATGAGAAAAAGAAGATGCAAGACAAAACAACATCTTAAAATAGTAAACATTATCTGTCTACCTACTTTTCATGAATGTGAACCAAAATTAGGATGGTAAACCCTACCTCCAACAACTATAACAAGAACAGTCATCCTAGACCACCACAACCATGAGTTAAGAAATGATTATATGTGAACTACCTAGGTCAGTGATAATATAAAAAGAATGATGGATGAGTTTATCTCTGATTAAAAAATTTAAAGTACCTAAACTTTGGTGATCATATACTGGGGGTTTTCCAGGAATTGATTAAAGGAAAGAAAGTTGTAAAAGTAAGACAGGTATAATAGCAACCATATCTCATTTATTCTTATATTCAACATCTCTTATATGTAACAAATGATCAAAGACAGTACCTGCTGTTTCATTATAGTGCAATGTGAAATAAATATCTGAAATATTTGTTAAAGTGTAGTATACATAAATCTCAATGACTTGATCTAATTTGACTAAGATATATAGCACTTAATGAAATAGCGTAATGAAACCACACTCTCAAGATGTTACAGCTTTGAAGGAAATAAAATAATTGCAATTTTATCTTGAAAGAAGACTCTGCAGAAAATCTCTACAGACCATGAACAATCAACAACTTCATATTATAAGAGTTTCTTCATACACTAATATGTATCATAATCAACAGGAGACAGACGATTTTCTCGATGGAAAGGATCAGTTGTGGATTCAGTGGTTGGAGTTTTCCTCACCCAGAATGTCTCTGACCATCTTTCCAGGTATAAGCTCTACAAGCTTAATTTTGGTAAATTTATAAATTTGATGTCAGGCCACAGTAACATTTTCTATTCTCTGTTGGCAGCTCTGCATTTATGTCTCTTGCTGCTCGATTTCCCAAAAATTCAGGCAGCATGTGCAAAGCACAACAGGGAGAAGACACAAGGCTGGTAGAAGAACCACAAGTGCATGTAGTTGAACCAGATGAGGGCACTGAATGGAACGTAAAATTATTGAATCAATCTGTTTATGACCAGAGTTCTTTGACAATAGATATAGTTGAGCATTCTGGAGAAAAAGAAGCCATCAACAGCAATGATTCCTGTGGAACTACCAGCAGTGTAATTAGCTTGTCAGATGAATCAAACTCCAGATTGTCAGTATCATCTCAACAAAATATTAAGGAACACTGTAGTCCAATGGGGAGTAGACTATGTTGTTCCACAATTGAGGAAAGAGAAGAAAAATCATGTTATGATGGTGATAGGAAAGAGTTAATTGACATAGTTTCATCCCAAGGCTCTGTCGTTTCATCTCAAATTTCTGGAGATTTTTCAAATGATCAAAATCCTGAGAAAATAGGATCATGCTCTGATAGCAACTCAGAAGTAGAAGTTCTGTCCAACACAGGAAAGTACAATCATTTTGATAGTAACACTTCTTTCAGTAAACTCCTCGAAATGGTTAGTTCAACCAAGTTTTATGAAGATAACAATCATAAAAGCAAATCAAATGAGAACTTCAGAGATGCATATGATCAACCTTTATGTATGCAGCATGACAATCCAATAGAAAGCTTGCAAAAATCAAGTGTTACTCAAGGCTCTTCAGAAGCATCCATCAACGTGTCCCATGACTGCTTTGATCCTTTCAAAACCAAATCATCAACACATGACTTCTTAAAGAAAAATAATGAAAATGACAAGAACAGATCTTGTTTTCAAACAACAGAACCTGCTGGCGAAGTTGCAATTACTCTTTCTCAAACTATCGAGTCTCAAGTCCATCAGGAACAAAGCAATCACCAGCAGCAAAGCTTTTTCAATTTCAACAGCCCTGGACAAACTCAAGATATTATGCAGAAAGAAAGGGGATCAGATCTTGGCAAGCACAAAAGTGCAACAAGGAATGGAACCAATGAGATAAGTTCTGCCCCAATAAAAGTAAAGAGCAAGGAACAAGGAAAAGATAAAAAGGATGATTTTAACTGGGATATTTTAAGAATAGAAGCACAAGCTAAGGCTGGGAAAAGAGAGAAGACAGAAAACACCATGGATTCTTTGGATTGGGAAGCTGTGAGATGTGTAGATGTCGGTGAAATTGCCAATACCATCAAAGAACGGGGTATGAACAACAGACTTGCAGAACGTATTCAGGTAGAAACAAATCCCTTGAAATCCTACTTATAACTTTCTTGAGACAGACAACCTATGAATGCTGCTTACACTATGCAGAGTTTCCTGAATCGACTGGTTGATGAACATGGAAGCATTGACCTTGAATGGCTGAGAGACGTTCCACCTGACAAAGCAAAGTAAGTCCAGTGGTTAATTAAACTACCTAATGAAGTACTATTTCTCACACAATAAATTGTGAGCATTTCCTGACTCTGGTTGGAGAAACCAACATCCTGAACTCTCTCAATTCACTAGTAAAACACACACAAGTGATGTTACTTTTTTCCTGTAAGGCAATATAGCAATATAATCATAATAAAATTGATTTATACATACAGAGAATACTTGCTCAGTGTAAAAGGATTGGGATTGAAAAGTGTGGAGTGTGTGCGGCTTTTAACACTGCACCACCTTGCCTTCCCGGTAAGTTGAAAGAAGTATTGTGCAATTACAGGAATATGAAATAAATCTGATAAATTATTGGCATATAACAGGTAGACACAAATGTTGGACGTATAGCAGTACGACTGGGGTGGGTCCCTCTGCAGCCACTGCCTGAATCACTACAGTTGCATCTCCTAGAATTGTGAGTACTACATAAATGATGACACGCTAGTTCTGTTGATAAGAAAACTAACATCATTGCCTTATGTAGGTACCCAGTGTTGGAATCAATACAAAAATACCTCTGGCCTCGACTGTGCAAGCTAGATCAAAAAACACTGTAAAGATTTTATTTCCAAATTACTGTAGCAAAATAATATACAAATACATTTTCTGTTCCTGCAAATTTAGCAAGGGCATAGATATTGATTCTTCGTTTTTGCTTATTGTATGTTATTTTGCAATATATTGCAGATATGAGCTACATTACCAGATGATTACATTTGGAAAGGTATATTGCATTTTCTCAAGAGACTGACCGTACATACCAAAACCCATTATGATAAAGACGAAAACTACAATGAATGCAGGTCTTTTGTACAAAAAGCAAACCAAATTGTAATGCATGCCCAATGAGAGGAGAATGTAGACATTTTGCAAGTGCATTTGCAAGGTATGTATATGTAATACTAAAAATCTTTGCAAGCTTTAGTACTCTAGAAGGCACTGGAAGTATTATATGTAGCAATATACAGACTAACTCATTAAATGAAAGTACCTTTGCATTCTATCCTTTTTACAATTGTTTAATTAAGAAATATTTACTTAAATAACAGTTAGAAATTATCTCAATGACGCACAGAACCCAGTAATATCCATGCATTGCAAGTTATGATAGATCAATTACAAATAAACAATATTGTATGCAGTGCAAGGCTTGCACTGCCTGGACCAGAGCAGAAGAGTATAGTTAGCACAGCTGCAAATCGTGTGATTAACCAGAATCCATCTAAAATCATCAGTCAGTTGCACTTGCCTCCCCCAGAGAACACAACCCAAGAAGAAATTCAGCTAACCGAAGTGAGCAGGCCATTGGAATCAAAGTCTGAAATAAATATTTGTCACCCTATCATTGAAGAGCCAACAACTCCAGAACCAGAATGCTCCCAAGTATCACAAACTGATATAGAGGATGCTTTCTATGAGGATTCATGTGAAATTCCTACAATCAAGCTTAACATAGAAGAGTTCACTCTGAATTTACAAAATTACATGCAACAAAAGATGGAACTTCAAGAAGGTGAAATGTCAAAGGCATTGATTGCTTTGAATCCAGAAGCTGCTTCAATTCCTATGCCCAAGCTAAAGAATGTGAGCCGTTTACGAACAGAGCACTGTGTGTAAGTAAAATAACAAACTCATCTCCAATTGCATCACATTGAATGCACAGACGAAATTGCATAATAATTACCTCAAATGCAAGACCAGCAATCAGTAATTACATGTCCAGAATTATAATCCAGCAATATTATATGATGGGAAATAAGAATCTTGCATATAATAGATCTAGAGTTTAGCATGCATCACAACAACCCTGCTACAGCAGTCAATTCTAACAATATATACTGATTGTGTTTACTTTTACAGTTATGAACTCCCAGATACTCATCCTCTTCTGCAAGGGGTTAGTTATTGTTGCATCTGTTAATCAAAGCTATGTTTTGTCCTGCATGTCCCATCTTTTATTAACTACTTATGCATTACAGTGGGACACACGAGAGCCTGATGATCCAGGCAAATACCTTCTTGCTATATGGACTCCAGGTAGACAAATAGCAATTTCACTACCTTGCCTCCTTTCAGATGAATTTAGATGCTCTGCTAGCATTTGTCTGCTCCATGCATCAGCACAATAAGTTGCATAGCAAATTTTAAAATACATGTTTTCTTTCAGATTTCTGGTGTTTCCTAACTCATTTTCCCAAATAAACTATTACATCAGGTGAAACAGCAAATTCTATACAGCCACCAGAAAGCAAATGTAGCTCCCAAGAAGAATATGGCCAACTCTGTCATGAGAAGGAATGTTTTTCATGCAACAGTTTCAGAGAATCTAATTCACAGATAGTTAGAGGGACACTCCTGGTACTAGTGCTTATCAAAATCATTATTTTAAACATATTAGCATAATAATTCGTATGCATTATTTAGGGCTGGGGAGGGAATACATATGCATAGAATTCAAGCATGATAATAGACTGACTTTAGTTCATGATAAATAAACAGATACCATGTCGAACAGCTATGCGGGGAAGTTTTCCACTAAATGGCACCTATTTCCAAGTCAATGAGGTAAAAAAACGTGTAATTTTTGGAATGTGCAATTTTTGGATTGCTAACTCTATTTTCCTCTTGTACTTATTTATTGAAATATAAGCTAGTACTAAATCGTATAATTTGAAACAGGTATTTTCTGACCATGAGTCCAGTCTTAACCCAATTAGTGTGCCCCGAAGTTGGATCTGGAACCTAAATAGACGAACAGTATATTTTGGAACCTCCGTGCCAACAATATTTAAAGGTAAAGACTTTAGAATTCATAGTAATATATTACGATTTAATGACTATACATCAAACAATGAAGTTGAATATATGATTTCTGCCAATCAGGTTTAACAACTCAAGAAATTCAACAATGCTTTTGGAGAGGTATGATTTAATTCTGAATGTAATCCTGCTTTGTTAATTGAATATCCTACTTTAGCTAGTTCTTATTGGTGTGGTTAACATCACTAATTTAAACTTTATAGACTACAGGACCGAAGGACTAAATAAACGCACTTCTACCACTTCATTTGTTAAAAACACTACCGATGCCACCATAACAGACCACCTTACATCATCTATAGCTTTTAGGTTAATTTTGCAAGCATGTAAGCATTATGTATATGCTCACACTTCAAGAAATTGAAAGTGTTACTAAAAGTCTATTTGGACGAGCATCAGCATTCAAAATTGGTATTAATATAACATATGGAAGCATATTGTTAATTAGAGAAAAAAAGGAAATAAATTATTACGAACCATTCTATCCTAATTGAGAGAACCATGTCATAGCTGAATAGAAAAGCAGGTATACATATAACAGAACCTATCTGAAAATGTTTTGCAGGTTATGTCTGCGTGCGGGGATTTGACAGGGAAACACGAGCACCCCGTCCTCTGATGGCTAGACTACATTTCCCGGCTAGCAAGTTGGCTAAGACCAAAGAGAAGACAGAGAAGGAGTCTAGTTCGGCAAAATCACGAGGATTGAAATCAAATATAGAACAGCCGGAATTGATTTCTAACAGTAACACTTTTAAGAGAGGGGAAGAAACTGCAGACAAATCAGTATTACTCATCCCATAGTGGGTTGGCCAGTAGCATGTATAAAATGACGAAGTCATTATTTTATTTAGCTTTTGGTTCTTTTTTGCTCAGAGACTGAGCGGTTTTTCCAGATTAGGACCCCTAATAATGTACTATTGGTAGCACTTAGCTCTAGTTTCTTGTTTCCAAAAAAAAAATACGTGAAGTGTTGTGAGCCATGTAATGCTATATGAGATGAAGTGAGGCTACTTGCGTAACAGCAAAGTACTTTTTACCCCAACTACTGCTTACATACACTTACGAATATTCTAGATTTGAATGTTATGCCCCTCTCTTCACCAGCGCTGCGCGCACACTTAATCTGATTATAATTTAAGTTCTATCATCATGTAAATAACGACAAATTCTTATTTCACCAAGTGAAGGTAGTCAAAGTATATGGATTAATACAAAGTACAATTAAAACTCAGTGATATTTACGACGAGATTTTCCGACTAGCTGGAAATAATGATTGAAAACTCTAAGACAGCATAGCAAAGAGTAAAATGAAAATCCTGATTCCTATAAGCAACGAAAACAACTCTTAACTCAAAAACTGGCAACAGAAAATTGTCTTCAAACAATTTCATGGCCTAAATAAATAGTAACATTCAATCACTTCATCTAAAAACATGCACACAATAATCGACGCGAACATTGCATACAAAACAAATTTCGCCTTAAACATTGTAATAAGGAACAGTAACTTAACAGAGTAAAATTTTGAAGTGAGGAACAGTGAATTTACATGGAGTGAAGGTTTCGAAGAAGGAAGCGATTATCATAGATTAGAGGTTCTGAACAAGAAAGCGTACCTTGAGAGTTGTTTGGCGCGAACTACATCGATTCAAAGAAAAGGAACATCGATAGGGTTGAGGCAGAGAAGATAATGTGAAAGAGAGGGTGCGGCGCGGGTGGGAATGAGCGCAAATTAAATCTTTATGCCGCCTTTGCCACTAATTCATAAATATTTCTTCCCTCCAAATATTTTGATTCTTTTTTTTCCACTCCATGAGTTGGACTGGGTTTTCAATTTTGGGCCAAAGTCCAAGCCCAAAACTTCTTCATGAATCAGGAGAATGAAGGGTCGGTTAAAATAAAACGTGAATAAATGAAGTTATTTTGTTTAACTTCTTTATTCTAGAAACAAAATGCCTTTGAATGATAGTAAAAACATGTGATCATTCACAAAAAGATATAAAATATGTTTTCCATTTTTCTAAAATTACAAATTTTTTCTTTGCCTCTTCCAAATTTTTAGTACTTTGCCTCCTCCAAAATTAACATGTGTAGCGACATTAAAGGCAAAATCTGATTTTATTTTCAAATTGATAAATTAAATCTTCAAACTTTGAAAATACAATCCTTGCATCCAATTTGCAACTGTAAAAACCGTTATTAAATGTTAATTTTAAATATAGAAATACTTTTGCTGAAAAAAAAGAACAGATAAAGAAATACTAGAATCACATTATATAAATTAATTTTTTTTATTAACTTTACGATGGTATAAAACAATCCCTAAAGATTACATTTAAGTATAGAAAAATACTAAAATCACATGTAAAAGTTTGAGAATTTAATTTATTAATTTGAAAGTATAAAACAAGTTTGACAAAAAATAAATAAACCAAATCCTTAATTAAATATTAAAAAAATTTAACAGACTTCAATAGACATAACACAACTATAATTTTGGAGCACTTCAAATATACCAAAAGTTCTAGATGAACGAAAAAAATTATTTACAATTTTATAAAGACAAAAAAACATATTTTGTTCTGAAAATCAATAT
>Ga0123341_1003456_pt1 | contig 13549 bp, 10 predicted proteins | sample Turbeapinknodule_FD_89959 | JGI IMG/M metagenome (GOLD analysis project Ga0123341, IMG submission 89959) | Root nodule microbial communities of legume samples collected from Mexico - Turtle bean Mexico pink nodule | ecosystem: Host-associated > Plants > Roots > Nodule | place: Mexico: Nepantla... | reverse complement strand
GTGTGATAGAATTGTAAAAAATTCAATAAATATTTTTTTTAAATTGAACACTTCATCAATATGTATTTTATGAGAGTCAAAAAAACATGTCCAAACTTCATAGTAACTTGTGGAATCCGGTATTATTACTAAAAAAAAATGATTTCTCAAGAATAATGGTGAGGAAATATTACTTATAGAAGCTTATCCTGTGTATGGGTGATTTAAAAAATAAAACAAAAAAACTACTAAGTATAATATTTACACTCTACATCATTTTGAATGACTAAGAATATATATAGTATGCAACATATATATTTCCAAAAATATCATATGTTTTTTATAACAATAATTATGCAACTATGGATGTAAATGGGAGGATTTTAATTACATAATGTTTTTGCACTAATAATAATTTGATATTACTAAGAAATAGTGGTAAGAGAATATTAATTAGAGACTGTTTTAATTAAAAATTATTTGATTATTAACCCAGACTTTTAAAAAACGACTTAACGGTTAATATTTCAATACGTTTAATTTATTATTTATGCTGTTAATATTTTATTATTATCACTCCTTCATCCTGCCCTGTAGCGTGGTTTTTTTCCACGTTAAAGGAAAGAAAATCATTTTTTATTATTTATGCTCATTTTTTTTTTCAATTACTTTTAGACTCTTTTATTTATTATCAGTTAACGGTTAGATATATCTTCTCATATATATTATTAGTATTTATTGGAATAAATTATAAATTTATACTCATAATAATATAAGTGTACAAATAATAAAATATATATAAATAATAATAAAAAAATGTATACAGTCGCGAGAACGAATGTGTGTTTTGCTAGTTTTAAGAAAATAAATAAAAGAAACTAATTAGTTAAGAAAAGAATATAAAAATCTCAGGTATTATCCAGAAATGAATAATGTACTTCATTGTTTAAATTTAAATAAAACTCAATGAAATATCTAAAAAAAACACAAAAAAAGTAATAGACATTATTAATGGAGGCAACATTATTTGGCAATTATATTGAATTTTGGTGGCTGCTCCTCCTGAATTTGTTCTGTCTGGTTCTGGTTCTTGTTTTGATTCTGTTTCTGCTTGAGCATGAAGAAGCGAATCCAGGTGTAAACCTCCAAGCCAAAAGCGATGGCACCCAGAAAAGCAAGATTTCCAATGTACCCCCACTTCCATTCAACACCTCCTTCCAAAATGCGAATTCCTTTGAATATGTTTATGATTATGATAGCAAACAGACCGTAACCAAGAAAATGATGGTACATGTTCCAATACTTTCTGTAATCATCCGTCATCTTTGGCTTTAACCGAAAAGCCAACATCTGAAAATCAATAACCAAACTTCTCTCAACATCACTGTCTTCCATTTCTACGAATCAATCAATGCATGCAATGAGAATGAACACGTAAATACGTACTCAAATAATCTTAATCAGAATTGGAGTAGTGTGGATTACAGTTATAGATGAACTCTAGAAACATAGAAATAAGAAGATATTTAAAAGTGGCAGGATAGATTATATAGAAATTTTTACAATAACTCAATTGAAGGCATGGTCATAGGTAGTCACAAAGTTTGAGGGATAAATTGTTCAGATTCTGATTGGTGTCTTGAGCCATTAATTTGTATGAGATCTGTAAAAAATGACTAGGTCTTTTTATTTATGGATAAAGGGATTTGAATGGGTTTTGTAATGGTTTATATATACATATTCATATGTCACGAGCACACAATATTTGTATGTTAGAGTAAGAAGGTTAGAAAGGATTTTGTATAAAAATTGAGGTATTTATAAAATATCTATTATTTATTTTTTTATTTTTTAATAAAAAAATAGTCAAATAATTTGTTAGGATACAATTATACTAAATGCGTTTAAAAAACTTTTAAAACATGTTATTATATAAAAAAAAAAACATTTTGTTGTTTGTGGAATGTTTGATGTCGTCTTGGGTAGAAGAAGTAATGTCATTCATGAAAAAGAAAGTGAAAAAGGGAAAGGTTATCAATCTGACACTATATATATAATATGAGAGAAAAAGGAAAAAGAAAAACTGAATAAGCTTGTTTTGATTAAAATGAAAACAAGAACTTAAACTTTAGAATAGAGGGAACCCTTGTATAAAAAAAATTAACACAAGTAAGTCTAAAAAGACAGCAAACTAAAAAAGTTAAGAATGTAGCAGTTTGTTGTTGGTGCAATCATATGACATTAATTAAATATTTAAAAGCTAAACGTAATTACTAAGGAATGAATCGAGAAGTGGACTAAGGATGAGGCAAAGGCAATGAATGAGATTAAATTATAAAGAGAAATAATACCTGAATTGTGCTAAAGACGAAAATGAGAATGGCATAAGTACGATGATCGTGGAAGGTGTAGTATCTAGAAGATTGTCCGAGACTTAGCCCAATAGCCCATCCGGTGGTGCCAACAAGAAAACCAGTTAATTGGCAACCAATGTGAAGGTTAAACCAGAGTGGCTCGCATTTGAAAGGAAACACCCGAAAGTACCTTGCAATTATAATCCCAATCGGCAACAGGGTTCCCCACCCTATAATGTTTAGCACTCCATGTATCTATATTTCAAACAACATACCCAACCATCACAAATAATAAATATATATATAATACCAATCTCTTCATGTGTAATTAATGAATTATAAGTTTAATTTAACTTTGATAAAATTGAAATAGTTACTTATCGGTTCTCAAATGATGTGTCCGTATTGAACATTACGTATGACTGAAATCCAATTCAACAATTTTTCGTTAAACTTCTGAAAATTATAACACGACTCTAACATAATTTTAAAAAGAAAAAGTATATTAATTTTTTAAAAACTCAAATTTATTATATAAAATTTTATTATAATTATAAAAGTAAAGAACAAATCCTTTTGAACTAGACATGAGAAACATCTTTCTCCTACAAAAAATTGAAAATACTTGTGCACATAAATATTTATTGTCAATTTATATGATTCATAATTATATAATATATAGATCTGTGTCCCATGTTCTACATTTTAGAAATTATAGGTTTATGTAGTATAAACACTAACACACGGACACTTATACGATATGAACATAGACACATAGATACATATAATATCTAAAATGTAGGACACGAAAACACATATCTATATATTATATGAATTATATAAATTGACAATAAAAATTTACATGCACAAGTCTCTTTCAATTTTTTTGTAAAATAAAGATGTTTATCATGTCTGGTTCAAAAGGATTTGTTCCTTAATTTTGTAATCATAATGCAAATTTATACAATAAATTTGAATTTTTAAAAAATTAATGTATTTCTAATTTTTAAAATTGTATTAAAATCATGCTTGAATTATTAGAAATTTAACAAATATTTGTTGAATTAGACATTTCACCAATATATGCCCTACACAAGTGTCATAATAATACGTGTATCCAAGACAGACACATCATTTAAAAAGAATGTTCGATCCTCATAATTATACGTATCTCCGTGTCTAGTGTTTCTATCTAGCTTATCTGTTATGAAATATGTGTGACAAGAACAATTAGGTAAAGCGAAGAAAATACATAATTCTCACCGATCTAAGATAACTCCGGTACTGTCCAGTGCTACGGCCGTTGCTATCAGTCAGGTCTATGACCTCTGTGCTGTCGACGTTCCGGAGAGTTGTTGGATGTCGATGGGGATGCCCACCTTCGATACCATACCCAACTTGCCACACATGGTTCAGCCTCGTTACGTTATACTCTTCAGAGGGAAGCCTCAATCTAACATATATCGTGTGCATGTTATCAGCCTCTTCCTCAACCGACTTACTCACCACAATTCCAATTTTCGACGGCAGAAGATTGCACCCGTTTCTGATCTCTTTCGTGATGTTGTACGTGTCCACACTCCACTTTCCATCCGACCGTTTGACGGCCACGATGGCTCTGGTCCCAACCATCTCTGGTCTCTTTCCGGGGTTCACTCCCCACCCTATCCACCCTTGTTGGGTTTGGAGTGTGGCGCCGAACAAGATGTCCACCACGGTGGAGTTGTTGCCGGAGCCGTTGCCGTGGAGGTTCCATGCGAACTCCGCCCCCAGAGTGCGCAATCTCTTGCAGTCTGAGATGTTCTTTTTCTGGGCCAGTTTGAAGAATGCTTCAGTGCAGGCTTGGGCATTTGCAGCGAGGGTGAAGGAGAGAAGGGTCAGTGTGAAGATGCTTAATGGCAGTGACATGTTTTGTTGTTGGTTTTTCATGTTTTTTTTTTGTGATGTTGGTGTTTTTGTTGTGATGCATATATAGAGAGAGCTTAAAAGTTGTTCTCTTTCTTCATGATGGTGTTTGATACCAGTGGATTTGGTTATGATATGACTTCTTCAAGTTGGGTACGGTCACTTTTGGTCTTCAAGTTCTCTTTTATCCTCTTTGGTACCAGGGACATGCTTCCTAAAGAGGATAAGAATTTTGAAAAGAATTATTACAGGTTGAAAACACAAGACTAAAAACACACTACTGAATTGCTTTCTTGTATACTGTAAGTGCTAAAACTACCATAATAAGAAATAATCTTTTAGTGTAATGTGAGCTTGTGTAAAGAGATAGAGAAATATTACTTTAACCCTGTTTACAAAGTTGATGTGAAAATTGCACAATAGCAAGTGACTTTATTAACCCAATATTATAGTATTAAGAAGGAGAATTTAAGCATAACATAACCTTTTATAAAATTGTTTCCATTTAATAAAATGTTTTTATTTTGAATTCGTCAGTCCATAGGACGGATTAAGTCTAGAGTTGACCGAAATTATCACATTCAAGCGGAGTACTTACGAGCTAATAAAAGGTTAAGCAATAAATACTGCATTCTTAATTACAGGTCAAGTCCTTAATCAGGCCTAATAATGAAAGGTCTACAATAATTATATAAATAAACACACATATCAAATAATCATGTATATATGCAATCATCTGGTACTAAATACTGAATGTCGTGAGTGTCGAATGCTGAAGTTTGACTTGAGTATTAGAGTGTCGTTTGCCGATATCATCCGAGTCCGAACTTCACGAAGAGGAGGAGTGGAAGAACGAGAGTGCAGGAGTTCGTTTGAGAGGAAGGAATGAGGTGCAGACCGACCGAAAAGTGGTTCAATAGTTTTTTTGGTTCTAACTCCGTTCGAAAACAATTTATAATCGATGTGAGATCTCGTGTTAATTAAGTATGATATTACAGTTCAATTTTTAGGTTAGTAAGGATCGATTAAGCTGTGCTGATTCAGCTTAATTAGCAGTTTCATATTTAAACGTTGCTTTGGTTGGCTATAATGTGTAGAGAAAGTTTGACATAACTTGAGTGAGCTTGAACTGAAACAGAAGTGAGTCTGCAATAAGACCCTAAAAGCAATGTGACAACTCGTGTATCATGCAATATCATTGCTTTAAAAAAGGATAAACTAAATTTAGCACAAGTTGGAACATATGCTTACGTGATATGCAGGAAATTCCCTTGGTTCACTTTTTGTCCGGAGTTATCACACTCCTCTTCTTCTTACTTCCTTTCTTATTTTTATATTCCTTACTTTACAACTCAGTCACTCTTATTTGTTTCATCTCTTCCATGGAAAGTTTGCGTTGCAATACACAAAAACAACCCATTATTAGAAAGTTTGCGTTTCATCTCAGTACATTGTCACATTAACGATTTCTTCATCATGTTCATTTTATAAATAATTATAGAAAGATGGCCAATATATAAATAAATGCAAAACATTAGTATATATATATAGATGTAGATAAATTAATCATGGAGTATTTTTTATAATTAATTATCTTCGTTTTAACACTAATAAATACGTTTAATGTTTTATAAAAATAACGAATTTTAGTATTCTTCTAAAATTTTCTACGGTTTCAATTCCCGTAAATTTATTTATATCATTACATCATTACAAGAATATATAATTTTTTTAGTAATATATATTATGTAAAATTATTAAAAAATTCTAATGTCATTGTTGTCACTTGTAAACATATTTTCTATAAGCATAAGAAAACATTGCATCTTTTGTTTCCTTTAAAACATATTTTCTATGAGCATAAGAAAACATTGCATCTTTTGTTTCCCTTAAGCATCACTCTCCTTTTATTTTTTTTTCAAGCATCATCGCCTTCTTCTCTCACGTGCCACCATTCTTCTCTCCTTTTATAAAAGTATTATAAAAGTAACACATTTTACATCAATTGCATTAATGTTGAAACAACTCCATTTTGTACATAGATAACATCTATATTAGTTTTGGTTTACTATTAATATATTAATTAATTATTTGCGTGTGATTGTAGTGTCAATAACTTATTGGCATTAGATAGAATGAGTTTATTTGATTTTTTTAATAAAATAATAACTTGGGAATTGACATGGATGAAGTTATTTAAAAGAAATAAAAATTAGTGATTACTATCTCTTTCTATACTAGCACATTGCTTCCCTTTACTATTTATATAACATTTTAGAAAACCTTTCTGAAAAAACATTAGGCAATCCTTTCAAGCGTTTAATAGACAATCCAATTCCATCAAAAAATTACTAGATCCTCTCTCTCCACCTCCCCATGCTTTGTTTGTTTAATCAACTAAACTAACTAATGTTTGTTTAGCCAACAAATAATATAGTAATAATTTGGGTTGTTCCAAAACTGATGAAATGTGGCACATGATGCGTAAATTGTTTCTGCCCTCATGGCAATTATAAATGAAAAATCAAAACAGCACACTGCTTAGAATAATGTACAATTGGACCAGGATCCTCTAGAGTTACAAAACAACCGCACTCCTATGGCTTCTATTATATCTATGTCCATTACCACAGAATCCGAAGTAAACTGAAATACATTAAGCCAACGTACATTCATTGTCTAATAACAATGAAATTTAACTCTGTATGATATCTAATTAAACGTATAACAAGAACATATGCGATCATGCTCAACAACAAAAAATCACTCTTTTCAGCACATACACGAAGCATGTCCATGTTCAAAATCTTCTCCTGTTAAGGTTTTGCAAGGAAATGAAATTGTCTGAATGTGAATTGTCTCAGCAAACAAATCAGTTTTCAATTTCTTTCATGCATAACATCGAACACTTGATATCGTCACAGGCTCTACGAATGTCTTACAATAACTATCACTGACTCAATAATCCAGTGTAGTCCAAAACCGAATCTGCACAATAACAAAATGCAACTAAACAAATAGTGCTTATAAAATTCCTTACCCGAATAAAGAGAAAAACCTCTTGTCAATAGAGTTTTGCCACGCTCACTAACTCAGCGTATGCTGTGAATTGAAACAGAAGGTGATAGGGTTTGAGATCAATTGATTCTCTTTGTGAGAGAAGTTGCTACTGAAGCTCGTTACTGTTTGTCAGCTTCCCAGATGAAATAATAAGTGTTAGTCAACCCTTCAGCACAATGTGCTTCAGGTTGTGGTGCACAAAGGAAACGATTCAAACTCAGCTTTGCTGTTCATAAATCTGCATATAAGTTTCTGATAGTGCAACCAAATGAGGAAGTGTTTCAGAGACATGCAAATCCTGCATCTCATACCTAAAGAAACAAGGTCTTAGTCCACGTCTTTGTTGTACATCCATACATCCATTCAAATTTATGGGGATTTTTTATATTATTGAGAAATAGAACTTACCATAGTTCTTCAGATTTGCGCTGCACAAATACCCGGTACAAACCCTCACCAGGTTTGCCATCATGAACAACATTAGCAATTAAATCATATTTAGATCGCAATTTCTCATTTTCTTTTGGTGTTGGCAAGGGAATGTAATCCTTCAACTCCAAGTTCTTCACAGGAAAGTTGACTGAAGCAAATATAGGGTGAAGTTAGAAGTATGTGGGTGTTAACATGAACAAATTACAACACATTGCACTATAAATTCTTACCTAATGTAGGATTCTTTTCCACAAAAAAATTATTCTTAGTAAACCGCCGCATGTGAAGAATCATATACTTAGGCAATCTAGTAACACGATATTTCATCCTTGCTATATGAGGACGGACCACCTCTGTGATAGTTTCACCATCAAACTTCTTCAGTATGTTAAAGAGTGGAACCTAAAAATCAAGCTTTATCAGGCAAGTAGGAAAAAACAGACAGATAGAACTTCAAAATAAAAAGCTATAAACATAAAAACCAAAACTCAAGTTCACAAGTGGAAATGTGGAATTCCAAATTGAACTAATTATCCTTGATCTAAAGGGAACTCTAATATTTTTACTTTAAAGCTTTACATCATTCCACCTAGACTATACTACAATGTTAGGGGGTATGTAAAATAATTACAGGTGCATTTTAAATTCATAAATCTTGAGTAATTAAAATGTACACAAAAGATATGACTGGTTTGTGGGGAGGAGAGTAATTTACCCCATGGTATTTGCAGATATTTTGAAATGGATGCATAAACCTACCCTATAAGAAGATGGGAACTTCAACTACAAAATACAAAGGGTGTACAGGTGGTTCAAAATAGATAAATGAGTGTACAGAAAAGGTATTCAAAATTTGTCTCCCTAGTCATTTTTAGTGTTTAAAAATATTCTTTGAAGTTTTCCGACAAGGAGAAGAATGACTATTAATATTGTATATAGGCTTAAAGAAAAGTTGTAAAATAATTGGAAGTTGAAAGCTCGTGACGAGAATCAGAACAAGTGGAGATCAACCAAACAAGGGTCCTCTCATGGAAAGGGATTTTATTGGAACTAGGACAAAATACAACTAGGGGCATGTATACTCATGGGAGTGTGTAATGGGGAATTTCAATTACTTTAAAAGAAACAAAGAATACGGTTCTTACTAACATTTCACAGAGCAAATAAGATAAATCATTTTATACTGACCAATGACCATAACATAATGCGTTAACAATGAAAAAAGAGCAGTTATTACAGTAGAGTCATGGCTTTCATCCCATAAAAATGTGTGGATCATGCTGCTCATAAAATTATTCTACACACTCATAAAAGTCATGGACAATATTAAGTCTGTATAGTTTGAATGCAACCGGAACTTGAAGGTTATTTCTTGTGTCATGGACCACAAAAAGTCATTGGTCAGTGTCGGATGTATTCTTTGAACTATGAATTTTCTTCTATCAAATTAGCCAATTTTTTGTCAAGATCAATGCAAGTAGTGAGTAATGCTGAAAATAACCATTATCAATGCAGAATTTAGATTAGTCATTGAAGTCTCCTAAATTAAAATATGCATTACATGAAACAAAATGTATGTGCGTATAGGTGAGATAGTAAATAGCATATTGGCAGCCAAAATGCAGTCCACAGCACATAGCATAAGAAACAGCCAACACAAAGGACATGATGAAAAAATAAGATAAATTTACTGTATAGGATGTATAAAAAAGGCAAAATCAGTCAAGTAAATCTCACAAACTATTTATTTTGCTCTTAAATAATGGTTTAAAAGTTACAATAAGTTACCTACAAGCATTGATGTTAAAACATCCTTCCGTAAATGAATATCCACAATTTTCTTATTTTTACAAGGCTCTCGGATATAACAATCACAGACAAAATAACAAGATTTAAACTTCAACTTAGATCCCCTCGATGTAGGTTATATCATTATCAACTATAACATCTCATGCAGCAAAGACAATAGCATTGGTGGAACAGTACCTGTGGTATTATATTTTTTTCCATCACATCCTTGAAAAGAGGAGGTGGTGGCAAGTCCAAACCTAACATTAGAAAAGGCATTTTAGAAGTTTCTTTGACAAATGCATGTCGCTCATTTACCCCATCCAAAAGTTTCTCAGCATTGTTCTGGTTTTCATTGTTTTCTTTCTTATCAATGGCCCCTTTGTTAGGAATCTCTTTCACAACCTCAAGTTCACCCTGCAAGCACAGTAAAAACAACAAACACGACTAGTGGATAGCTGCAGCCAGCAACAGCATGTCAACCAAAAGAAAGGAAAATTAAGTGGACGAAAAAGAACCTGAAAACAGTCATAGATTATGCTGTTATTCTTTTTTGATGTCTTAAGATCTGCATGTAGTGTATTAAGCAGCCATGACATGAACTCAACTGGGTCAGATTGTGCACCTATCCGAAACCTTTTCTTACTGGCTTTCATCACTGCTTGTAGAAACTCATGTGGACTGACCTATTGGCACGCATATTAATGGACAAGTCACCATCAAATTCTAATAATATACCATACAATGAATTTATCAGAAACAAACCTGTCCTTTGAAGTTTCGTGCATGCCATACTTTCCTAGTGAGCTCACCAAATCGATGAACAAGTGGAGATTTACAGTGTTGATAATTTTCAGGGATGAGGAAAAAATTCCTCAAGGGGGTAACTCTCATTAAGGATTGAATTGTTACATTCACAAAATCAGTCTCCTTGATATTATTAAGTCCCACCTGAAAAAGTCATAGTATAAAGTGTAAATGTAGGCCATAAAACACCTAACAACCTTTCTATAACATTAAAAATACCATTTTTATATGTGTGAAAAATATACCATTCCAGGAAGGTAACTAGAACCATCAAGTGCCCTAGACCACTGCTTATTTTTGTCAAGTTGTTCAACTTCTTTTGCAGTGAGTCTGCATATAGAGAACTGTATGAATGCCCGTAGACCATGCTTTTTTAATAGACAATGAATATCATTTAAAGAATTCAAGGTAATGAAAACATAAAATAGCATGAAATCATAATCGATAATGATGATGGCAACTTAATTAAGGATGCATGAATGTTTCTATGTGATTCTTAATTAGAGAAAAATTTAGGCTTGATCTTTCATGGTGTCAGGATAAAAATATTAACTCATGACACATAATACAAAGCACAAATCAATTAGCACTAATTTTGAGCTACCAGGTAGGATAAAAATCACTTTTCTAGGGAGACAAATGGTAAATAAATAATCTAACCAGCTAACAAGTGACACACATTGTACAAAAGATTATAATATCAACATAGTCACCAGCCGACAGCTGATGACCATAGAAACAGAAAGATGTTGCTAAATTTTTTCTGCAGCAAGCACAGCCAAATAAAAAATTAGACTAACCTTGGATTTAAGACATGCCGAATGTCATCTAATGAAGGATCATTAATTTCATAACCATCAGGAAGACAGTAGACTTTTTCAGTGCGGAGATTGATATAAACATGGTGCCCAGCTTCCAGACTATGTGTATATGCATGAGACTTCTTCCCTCTCCCTTGGTAATACTTCCCACAAACCAAACATGCATACACATTTAAATTTGATAGGGAGACAGAACAGAATTTTTCAAAGTCAAAATCCAAAACCTGCATGCATAAATGTCATAAAAAATCAGACATGCATGAAAACAAGTAAAATTACTGTCAACAATGGACAAAATAAGTAAAATACCTGTCTATTAACAGTATCAAGATAAGGACAATCCTTCCGAACCTCAACCTGGCGATTGTTTCTTCCACTAAATAATTATGAATCATCTTCTTTATCACTATCATCAGCCTCTCCGTATCTATGCCCATTGTGCTGGGACCCATCATTCCTCATCTCATTAATAGAACCCCTTTCCCTTTGAACATATTCTTCCTCCTCGTCAATGTCAGCATAATTATTAGCCAACCCAGAAAGTGGATTCGCAATGGAGACTGGAGGAGGAGAGGATAAAGAATCCTCATCCAGCTTCTGCCTTTTTGATTCATTATCAAGCCCTTTATCCTCTACTCTATCAACAACTTCCCTTTCCCTTTTTGATGTCATGTTCTCTCCTAAAGCAGTTTGAAATCAATAGCAGAGAAAAAATCTTAGTTAAAGGGTCAATTTAGGATGTTAAACTTCAAATTCAAATCACCTACAAATATAAACACTAATAGAAAGAAAAAAATAAGACAGATGGACAGCAAGACAACAAAATGTTAAGTTTCTCTCTTATCTAACCAAAGGGCCGCAATAAGACAGTGAAAAGAAGCTAAAAATGCAGTGACTACTCACTACAACCACATGAATAGTATCTGGTATCAAATATTATGCCTAACTTGTAGAAATTTGATGGTCAGTATCTCCCAATGCGCCAATTCAATCAAAAAGTGACTAGATCTTTTCTCTCTACCTCCCCTCTTATTTACAAGCAAGATGCCTTATTTATTTAACCAACTAACCTAACTAACTAATTAATGTTATCTATCTGTATTTGTTTAACCAACACGTAATAAAGTAATCATTTGGACTGTTCCAAAACTGATGAAATGTGGTCACATAACGCGTAAATTGTTTCTGCCCTCATGCCAATTATAAATAAAAACCGAAACAGCAAACTGTTTAGAGTGTACTATTATTGGACTAGGATCCTCTAGAGTTACAAAACAACTGCACTCCTTATGGCTTGTATTATGTCTATATCGGTTGCCACAGAATCCAAATTAAACTCTGAAAAATGCATTAAGCCACCGTATATTCATGGTCTAATAACAATGAAATTTATCTCTGTAGGAAACCTAATTACACATATAACAAGAACACATGCATATCATGCTCGAGAAAAAAAATATCACTCTTTTCAGCACATAGGCATACACCAAGGATGCCCATGTTTAAAATCTTTTCCTGTTAAGGAGGTTTTGCAAGGAAATGAAATTGTCTGAATGTGAATTGTTCCAATAAGGAGAGAAAAAAGTCAGGCTTCAGCAAACAAATCAGTTTTCAGTTTCTTGCATGCATACCTTCAAACACTTGATAGGCACAAGAAGAAAAACATTAGGTATTCCAAAATAAATCGTCGTCACAGGCTCTACGGCTCTGTCTTACAATAACAACTAGTGAATCAATAATCCTAAACAGAATGTGCACAATAGCAAAATGCAACTTAACAAATGATGTTTATAAATTTCCTAACCCGAAAAAAGAAGAGAAAAACCTGTTGTCAGAACGTGTCATAAACAAGGGAAAATTAGCATATGGTGTGAATTGAAACAAAAGGCGATAGGGTTGGAGACCAATTGGTTTTCCTTGTGGGAGAAGTTCGTTTATGACTGCGAGCTTCCGAGATGAAAGAGTTTTTGGGAAGGTCCTAGAAGAAGTGTTAGTGAAAACTGAAGAAGGGTATTTATGGGGTATGGATTTATTATGTTAGATAAACTGGAATTTTCAAGGTTGACTGAGAGGTTAAAATTATTTTGAGATTAAAATTATTTGAAGGTTGAATCAATGCTCTGAATTTTTTTTTTAAAAAAAACATCAATCTAATCTTTGTCCACTGAAATTAATGTCATTCCTCTTAAAATAGGAATTTTTTAGGACTATACACAATTTCTTACCATTTTAACTTCTATATTTTATAATTACTTTTCTGTAATTTTTTTTTTAACTTAATTAAAGACACGTGCACACTCATGCAACATTCATAAAAAATATTTATTATTATTCACAATTCTAACACGATTCCAATACAATTTTTAAAAGAAGAAATACATTAATTTTCTAAAAATTAATTTT
>Ga0123341_1003454_pt1 | contig 13552 bp, 7 predicted proteins | sample Turbeapinknodule_FD_89959 | JGI IMG/M metagenome (GOLD analysis project Ga0123341, IMG submission 89959) | Root nodule microbial communities of legume samples collected from Mexico - Turtle bean Mexico pink nodule | ecosystem: Host-associated > Plants > Roots > Nodule | place: Mexico: Nepantla... | reverse complement strand
TTTTATCAAATATACCATTCACAACTCGAACGGAATTAGCCACCTGAATGGAATTTTCAATAATTTCAATGGATAAATATATTTTTTCATCTCTATTCTTTTGCAAAACTCTTTTGGTCCTCAAACAACAATTTTTAGCATTTTTAACTCTTATACTTCTTTTCTCTGAACATTTTTTAGAAAAACATTTATTGATAGTCAAGTGAATTGTCATATCACCAATCTCACATGTAATATTTTTAATAAATTATTTTTTAATTTACCAAGTTGTAAAATTCATCTAATGCAATGACATTTCAAGAATTTGAAGAAAATGAATTAGGTCTAAATTTTTCACTTGCTAATCCTAAGCTATAAAGTTGTCCTCTTTTGTTCAATCCTTCGACAATACTGTAGAATATGTCATCATCAAATAGATGACTAGACACATCATTATTTGATGTGTCTTGAGATGAATCTTTGTTGAGAGTAAGTTTTTCATAGTCATTTTGAAAAAAATAAAATAAAATTCAATATAAATTATGTATAAATGTAATATAAATATTGTATTAAAAAATGGAAGTGATAAAACAATTATCCAACTTATAACAATTTTGTAGGTCTAGGAGGAGACCCATGCACCAATTTTAACCATTTTATGGATCTTTTGAAAAAGATACCAACATGTTAGAGTGATGTTTGACTTTTGTTTTAGAAATTAAAACAAGCATGTTAGTTGCATTTGTAAATGAAATGAAAAATAAAACTAAATTATATTTCGACGAGCTTTGTCTATGGATTCTTCGTCCCCTATGATGCATTTACCATCAATGCATACTTGGAGACAAGCGAGTACTCGTCAAGTTGCATATCAAATCTCGATGACTAGGTCACCCTCGTTCAATTTCAGAGTTAGATCACATACTATGTTTGAGGGTATGCAACTTTGAGTATGGAGAGTGGGAGAATGCGGTACCATTGTGTATTTAGAGATCACATCTCAATACCCTTTCAAATATTAGGATGAGCTTTGTTTGCCAACATAACTCGTACCATTCACACTTCCAACATCATCACTGATACTGAAAAGTTTATCTTTGAAACACATTGCATGATGACAATAAATGTCGATGACATTATCTCTCGTTGAATCAAATAGTTTATCAGCCTCACACTCACTCTTTCTATCTTGGGTTGTCTAAATCCTTTACGATTAATGTGGATCCACCATATGCATAATCATATGCTCCTTTGCATCCACTGATTACATGCTTTTTATTTGACATTATTGTTTTCCTACCGAGGACATTGATAGTTGTCGTTGAGCAGTCAAATTAAATATGATTCCAATGTAGACCTATCTAATGCTAAAGAGATGATAGTATAATTGTGGTCAGATTATCCCAAGTTGTCTCTCAACGAATTCAATAGTAAAATTAGTAGATTGGTGTTTAAAATCTATCTGCAGACAATAAAAGTTAGCAATAACAATAAAGATAAAAGGGGGTTGAGATAGTTGTGCAGAAAATATAAAAGATATTAAAATAGCAATTAAAAAGCAGTTGATCCCCAAGTTCTTCCACCATTGAATTCTTCACAGGTTCTCTAAAGATTAATCATTTCTCAATCCTCCAGTAAAGTTAAATCAGATTGAACATTCGTCAATCTTATTCAACTGAAACTCACTCGTAAAGCATGCGTCTACTGGTTTAATCAATACTTACTTTGTTCCATGCGTATACTCCATGGGAATGCTTATCTCCTCTTTCTTGAATCACGCACCCAAGAAATTAATTAGATCAATGTGAACTAACTAAGAAATCAAAGTTTAAGATAAGGAAGACTATCAATCATGTGTTCAAGTACAACCTCTCACAAAAACCAGTTCTCCAATAGATTAGAATATTAAAACAAGTGTTATAGAGAATTAAACATGAGAAACTTTTATTGAACAAAACCTTAGAACTCAATGGGGAATTACAAAGGAATCAACTAAAAAAGTTTAGCCTTCCATGCGGAGGAAAAACAAAAGAATTACAAAGAAGAAAATAAACTAAGAAAATCCTATGAAAAATCCCCCTTCTCCTTGATGCTTGTGTCATTTTATAGGTTTTTCTACTCCAAGGATCTTGGGAAAATATTGTAGTTTAGATTTTGTTAATAATTTCCAACTTTCCAAAATTCTTGTATTTTGCAGAATATTTGCTTCCAATTTTTTTTTTTGAGATATTGCAGATTTTATTTTCTCTTTCTTTTCCTCAAAATTTGTTTTCTGTTTTGATTTAAGAAACAACTTGGACTTTTGCTTTGGCCCATTCACAAAGGTAGACACTTCCTTCAGACCATTTACTTTAAAAATACAAAATTAACAAAAATAATAGTTAAGGCCCAAATAAACCCAATTATATGAATATTAATTAAAACAATGGATTTATTTATTATTATAGTCCAATAATATATGATTAAGGCTATTAAGTGTGAATAAATATATGTTCATCAGACATCCAACTACATCCGCAAGTACCACCACCACAAGTAGCACTCTCTCTAACATCGTATGACATTCAATGGGTCATGACTGCAATTTAAGTCAATCACATGGTCATTTATGCAAATAAAAAGGGCATTAACATGGTCATCAACACATTACATGAATTCTCTCTCCATCGTCATGTCCTATGAAACAACAATATGTTGCTCGTGTTGATTGGCTAACAAGGTTTGTATAACAACTTGAGCTCTAAGGAAACTAACACCGCAAATGATGATTACGATGATGAGAATGTAAATGACACAAATTAGGCTATTATGACTTTTTTTAGTTTTTTTTATATATGTTATTGTAAATTTAATTTTTAGTAATGAAATTTTAAAATTTAAGCTTTGTGTGCATCTTTTCCAATACTTTAGTAAATATATATTACAATCAATTATCATTTTCTAAAATGAACTATTACACAAATTTTTTGAAGATAATTTAGTTAGTTAATTAATTATAAATTAATCACTTATTCACTTGAACAATTAACGTATTATCGTTTTAGTGAAAGTTTATATTTGTTTAAGCAACAATAAATTAACAATTTTTTTACAACATAACCTCGTTTCAAATACCTTTTATCTTACTTAACACTACAAGAAAATCATGAAATATAAATTAATTTTTAGTGACAAAAAATAATTAGTTACTCTAAATTAGAGACAATTTTAGATACTAAAAAAATTTTGGTTTCTAAATTAATTTCTATTATTGTTAAATGGTTTCTAAATTGATATCTAATTAGCAACCAAGATTTTTTCTACCAAATTTAGAAACTAAATAATTGGTAGTTAAAACTTTGGTTGTTATTTAGATACCAATTTAGAAATCATTTAACAATAATAAAAACTAATTTAGAAACCAATTTTTTATTTATTTCTAAAATGGTCTCTAATTTAATTACGTACTATAGCAACTAATTTTTTTCTTCTAAAATTGGTTTTTATTTCAGATTAATTTTTTTTTCTTCTAAAATTGATTTCTATTTCAGATTTTTCTTGTAGTGTAAGCCTATCTATTTAAGTAAAAGATGATATTCATTTAAACAACAATAACTTAATAATTTTTTTTGACAACACACTCTTGCTACAAATGTTTGGTTAAACAAAACTTTACGGATGTTTAATCAATGATAACTTAATCATTTTTTCATTAGGTATTTTTACTTCAAACACCTTCACTCTCACTTGAGCAGTGTTTTTTTAAAGCGATAATAATTTTGCCTTCAGCGAACACTAATCTCTTTATTGCTTAAAGTAGAGTTTGACATGTTTAAGTAATTATTTTTTATGACAACTTTTATGATGTATTGGATGTGATACTTGATTATGTCGTTTAAAAAATTGTCATATATTCTTTTCACATACTTTGCGACAATGTTTATAAAATAATTTTGGAGATGAATATTTGATCTTACAAAATTTTATCACTGATACAATTTTGTGACGACTTTTCGTGATGTAGTATTTAGAGATGACATGTACTCGTAAAAAAATTGTTGCAATAATTTATAAAACAAACTTTATTACAGATTATATTTTCTTCACATAATTTGTCACTATTTGTAATTAACGTTTTGTTGTCCCGAAAATCCTTTTTTTTTCTTTTGTAATGATTAAAAGATTTGATTACAAACTAAAAATATTTTTTACAAAACGTGTAGTAAAAAAATATGTAATTCTAGTTTTAATTTTATTTTTCTTTAATTATATAATTATTATTAATAAAAACTAATTTTAGAAAAATAAAAAAAATAATTACTGATTATATTAATTAATTATTTTTAGAAACTAACAAAATTATTAATATATAAAGTAGTTTTTATTATTAATAAATAATTTTTATATAAACTGATATCTATACAGAATCACACCAAATAAAAAACTAAAACAAGTAGCTAGACTTTATCAAGCTGCTTAGAAAATAGGACATTATGGCCTGAAAGAAAGAAAAAAAAGGGGAAAGTGGAATAAAATCAAATCAAATTTGATTGAGTCAGTGTTTAGTATTGAATCGGGGACGGTTTTTGGTAACATGCTTGGTTAGTTCTTTTAAATTGAACAGGAATTTTGGATATGGAATCCTCTTATTATATTCATCAAACATTTTTAAAGCCATATTCGTTAGATGTTACTGTTAGAGTTCAGATGATTATGATGTTTGTTGTGTCAAAATCAAATAGAAAATTCAGCACCTGGTAAATTTTTTCACGCTGGATTCTTTTTCCCTTTGATTTCATTGCATTCTCAGGTATAGAAACAACAAGATAGCCGTTTCAGCACACTCATTCTAACGGAGCTAAAAGGGAAAATTACATTATGAACGTGACACTTGTTATATACATTTTTACTGATTTACATCACTCTTTCAAAGAGAACTTTTTCAATATGAGAGTTTATGGTCTCTGGATCACAGTATGCTCGGTAGTAGAAGCCCTTGGCCACTGTGAGGAATGAATTCTTCACATTGGTGTGCACCCCATCTGAGGAATTTTGGAGCACCAATTGCACAAGTTCTTGCATGTCAGATTCTATTTGAGGGGTAGTCATGTAGGTTGTCCTCTTGTGGCTGCCACTATCATGTGCCTGACAATGATCACAGAAGTTGGAAAATTCGGATCTGGAACTTAATCTAAGCATAGGATTATTCAAATATATAAAAGTGATTTGTAACTTTTGTTACTAACCTTGCTGCTTTGATAATTACGGAGTCCATGACAGACTCTATTAGTGGTTTGGAGCAACCTCTGGTACTGTGGATTCAGCTGTAGTTCTTCTGACCAATAGCCAGCCATTACATTTATGATTTGCACAATCAGCTCACCTTCTCTTTCCAAGCTGTTCCCTTCATTCTGCCAACTTGATAGCCAACCCTGCCACTGGTCATTTCATAAAACATCTTAAAGTTTTAGCAAGAAATTTTAAATAATTTGTTAATCTAAAAAAATGTTTTCTGTTCTATATTCCATTTTATTATAGTAATGATGTTAAACTTTGTTTCCATTTTCTAATATTCGTTTAAAAACAATGAAACCAACAAATTTATTTTCACACATTTTGTAATGAAACTTTTTGAATGTTTCTCAGAAGTGCATAGAAAATTCCGAAGGGTTTCCACTCACTGCTTGATTCAAATAATGGGACAATTCACAACCATGACTCCGAAGCATTTCGAACCCAAGGTAATCAAGGTTTGTCAGCAAAATTTCCAGGAGTTCTTCCTCTCTCTTGTTCTTGTTCAACTTCCTGCAGCACACATTCAACACAGGTTTTGTTATGTCACTACTATTATTTTAACATATGTTTATCTTCTAACAAGCACAAAGTTTTGCGCAATAAGGAACTCGAAGTTAATCAAACACATAGCAGATAGGCATGCACAATAATTGGGTAATATATAGGACAGACAACGATTCAGAGGTTTAGTTACTTGTTGGATAAGTTTCGTCCGTTAATGCTTTTGTTGAACAAATCTACAAAAGCACTCCTAGTTTGTTCATCTGTTATGTAGGACCCAAGTGTCTCGAGCAATGTTGCAGTTTTAGCCCATGCAAGTCTCTCTCGAGACCTCTCAGGCTCAAATATGCTGGCTGCTGCTATAAAGTAAGCAAATAGTAGACTTTGTTTGTTCAATCCAAATCTCTCTAGTCCTGCTTCCGAGTACCACCTAATATACAATGCCATTGAAAATATTGGAATTCATTTGGCTGTTGTCTCAATTTGTCAAATTAATTAGTAGAATACAATGTAATGGAGTGTTTTCTGGTTGATTATACACTCACCTTTGGATTTTTTCCCATTCTGCACAATGCACTGCTTGACAGATGCTGTAGTCCAATTTTGCAAGCTCGAGATAGACATCATTGTTCACGAAGGGCATCCTGTTAAAGAAGAACAAGAAGTGTGTTCGTTTATCATTTTATCACTTTTATATCAATAAAAATACCCCAGTTTGAAACATAGAATATTGTGTTTAAATTCTACTTTTGACTTTAAAAAATAGGAATGTCAAGGACTCAAATCTAGATGACTTGTTAAAGACCGTATATTATTTTATTATAAACTATCCATGTCTATATTAAAAGGTTGGGTTATAAAGTAAGAAAATTTTCATTTATATGAAAAAATTATAACAAGTGAAAAAAATAGGCTGAAAAGAGAAATGGAAAAGTAGAAACGATAAACAATATATAGAAAAAAAGATAATATTAGTTACATAATTTTCATGTATACACAAACTGAAGATATAAGAATAAGTATATATGAACATGTCCCTTAAAGATTATATTTGTTGAAAGTGATAGAGGGACTGAATACTTTACTGTTGACAAATGAGAACTGCACTTTGACCAGGATCTAACAACTGATAGTTATATTTGATATTTTTTAATGAACTATGCATGTTTTATATTTAATCATATTACAAGGTTGGTACCTATAAAGGGTCTTGCCAATCCAAACGTCACTGCTACCTCCATATTGTTCAAGGTAAAATCTTGTCTCCACTCTTGGCAAGCTAGCATACCAGGGCATGTCCAGAGCATAACCCACCTGTAAGAAAAAAAAGTCAAATTACATAATCCACATGTCTAATAAATTTATCAATATTATGATCATAAAATAAATACTTCTAACCACGTAAATTTATACATATTTGTGTTGTTTTTGTCCGTGTATTATCTACACATGCACATAAAGTACCTAGTATAGATTTTCATTTTTTAAAGTTTTAGGTAAGTTACATGGTATTGGAACAAACCTCGCCAGGTAAATCTTTTGTTATGATCCATTTATCTAGGAGCTCATTTGCTTCACGTTTCTCACTTAAAAATTTGGCTGAGAAGTTCTTGGCATCCTCAAGAATCTTCTCTCCTTGAAATAGCACTTGAGATGCTCGAAAGAGATTGAACATTCCTGTCACAGCTTGGTTTGACTGCCCAGAAAAGCAGAAAAATTCCCCATTTTTCTCAAAGTGCTTAAACACACCTACCAAAATTTGCATCAAAATTAAAGCACTTTAGTTGGGAAAATAATATCTCTCTAAGCAATAAGAAAGATAGGTGGAAAGCATGAAGGAACTAAGCGATATGTTAGGTTTTGTATATACAAATAACTCACTGGCTGAAACTTGGTGCCCATGCAACCTTAGAAGTCTGAATCCCATTGCTGTGTCATCTATATCTTGAACCTCTGAATTCCTTGCCCAGCAAATACCCTTCTCAGTCCAATATCTGAAAAGTTGTGTTCTGATTAACTTGCAGAAAACAAGCTCCTTTTTCTCCCTCACACATTTATCCTATTTATTCTAAATAAAAATAAGTAATTAAATATTATTACTATAGCAGAATATTTAATATATCAGGATTTAAAAATACCATTTAATTTTAATTTCTTATACTTGTATTCATAACATCTCACATACCTTGAAACATAAGCGACGCAGTCTTTGATCTCTGACTGAAAATATCTTGAAATTCCAAGACGATCAAGTCTATCGAAGATCCATGTGCGTTCAAACAAATCCACCGGGTAGACATTAGGAACTGAATGTAAAACAAATCCATATTATCTAACAGAATTATTCGATTTAACTCGCTATTTTTTCTCTTCTTTTTCTTCTCAATCTAACTAATAAAGATATCTTCATGAAAATATTTCTCTATTTTTTAATAAATAATATAACTTTGAATTGTTATATTTCTTGTTGATATTTTTACTTAGAGGAAAAAAGAAGTAAACATCTAAATAATATTTATAATATTATTCAAAAATGTGGTTATATATATATATTTACACCAAACAAAAAAAAAATATTTGATTTGAATTTTATATATATATAAACAAGTGTGTTCCGTGTGTTCATGCATGTGTGAAAAAGGGAAATAAATTATTTATTTGTCTTTAAAGTTAATTCAATTTAGTTATAAGTCATCACACCAACTCAATTGGAAAATACTGTGTTAGATAAATTTTCTTTTCATAATTATTTTGACTGACAGTACTCTATATACGTATATAGAGTGTAAGAAAACACTAAAAAAAATCAAAATCTTAGAAATCAAAATAATTAGTTGTAATAGTAACTAAATTAGAAACCATTTTAAAAATTAAATGAAAAATTGGTTTCTGAATTAGTTTATATTATTGTTAATAAATTTTTAAATTGGTATCTAATTAACCACCAAAGTTTTAACTACCAATTATTTAGTTTCTAAATTTGGTCTTAAAATCTTATTAAAAATTATTTAACAATAATAAAAATTAATTTAGAAATCAATTTTTTATTTAATTTCTAAAATGATTTCTAAAAATGAATTTTTATTTCATTATTTTATTGTAGTGAAATTAGCAAAATTTTACCTCCACCATTGAACTTCTGAAGTGTTTTATCCAGGTATTTGTGAGCACTTTCATCCTTAGTTTGTATGAGAGCATAAGCTGTGGAGGATGGAGAGAATAAGAATGACCCGTCTTGGCACTGCAACTTCAGTAGCTGTTTCCAGTCTAAATTTTGCATTCCCTCCAAACTATGGAGCAGTGTTGTAGGCTCTTTGTGCAGAATCTCTCTTGGTATTCTATCCCACACGCACCACACATGTATGCAACTAAAATATTAGATTCCACTAAAAACAAAACTAGAATAAAAAATGCACAAGAAAACATCAATATTGCATCCAAGGTCAGAAGAATTCATTTATACTTCTTAAGCTTCACGTCTCTCATCGCAATGATGTTTTTCAAGATAGGAGACTCATCTGGCACTTCAACATCCAAACTTCTAGCTAAATCTAGAAGAGAAGGGAAAGTAATTTCGAACCCGATTGGCATATGTTCTGGATTTTCATCCTGAAGCTTGTACAGATTCTCTTTAAAAAACTTCATTCCTGTTGCACATGAATCCATATATATTAAATTAATGTGGCAATCAGAATATATATTAAACTATTTCTTTGGCATTTTTTGTACAAATTTCTCTCACCTTTTTATTCTTTCTAAGTTAAAAGTGAAATAGTTTGAAGTGATATACAAAAGACATGATTGAGGATGAGAAAATAAACGTCGGCAGAAAGGAACTTTTTGAAAGCAATAATTAAGTTCATGAATGTAAAATTACCTTTCTCACACTTTTGAGGGTGCATGTTCCATGATCTTAATGCAAGCACACAAGCTAACGTGTTAAGAATACGATCATGGGCAATGAATAGTTCAGCGTCTCCCCAGGAACCGTCGTGCAGCTGGTTATTTGCAATCCATTCAATACAGGAAGGGAACTGAGGAGAATTGGTGTCCTCAACATTTTTCACTAGAGCAACCCATGCAGTGTCATATGCTGATATTGTAATTGCTCCATCTTCCTTTGAGTCCAATATTAATTTTACCACATTTATTTTCTTCTGTATCTCCTTTGTTACCAAAATATTCAAGGCTACAAATCAATATCAGATGTCAAAAATGTGATAGAAGCAAATCAAATGGAGAAACATACCAGATTAAGACCTTCCTTGTCTATATTACCATCCTTCAAGATATTGTCCTGAGACACTTCAGCAACAATTTCTGCAAAATAGAATAACTTTATTAATTTTTTATACAGTATAGAATAAACAGTTACCAAGTCAACTTATTTCAACTCAATGATTATATAATTATGTGATGATATTGGTAACATCACCTAGAGTCCGAGAGCATATTGGTTGAACTCCACTAGTCTTGGTATGTTTGCTTTCTGTGAATAGGAGGGGAGGACGAGTACCTATTGGAAATTCAAAGAGATGTTCTATAGTATGCATTTGAATTAAAGGTTTGTTTCACTACTCTAACAACAGTATCGCAGAATATAATTTATAATAAGAATCACAGAAAACTCATTTAATAAAAAAATAATAAATGTTCATCCATTTTCTTAATTTAGTTTTTCCTGATCACATTTTCTTTTCATCAGCTTGTATTTACTATTTTTATTGTAGCTCTTCTCTTTCAAGCCTAGTTCATCCAAAGTTGGGTGATAGATAGCTTTGACTTCACGCACAATGAAAAAAAAAGAGAGTGAACGATCAGTGTCATGTGTCTCTTCATCATGCATATAGTGTAAAACCTACTTCGACAAACTTCACATCATATTATAAAGGTTGACTTCTGTATAAATAATTATGTGGTCTATTAGGAACCATGCATAATTTTGGAGGTTATACCAGTTGAACTTTAACTAGTGGAAATGAAGAAAATCAAATTAAAACAAATCGCAGGATTAAAAGAAAAGATAGACACATGACGTACCCCTGAAAATACCGTATGATGATCGAATGTAAGAACAAACAGAGTTAAAAGATTTAGCTGCAGGTGTGGCACATGATGAAGGAAGCCTGTGACTGAGAGTGAAGGCAAATTGAGAAGCCATGGGTGCACCAGTTCTTGGGAATGGTTTTGGATTTGTTGTGGAGAATGGTGGGTAAATCAGGAAGCATTACAATGTATATTTATACCAATGGTAACCCAAACCAAGTAATGTGAAAATCGTTTTCCATCCACCTCACTAGCATTTTGGTTCGTGTATTTTGCCGCAGTGTAAAACTGTGACTATCTTTTTCAATTTGGTAAAATTTTGAACCATTATGTTCGTGTACATCTCACCTCTTTTCTTTTTTGAATGGTCCACATTTCACATATTTTCTAAATGCTTTGAACTGTGTTGCCGTGGTGGTGATGCCTTAACCAGAGTCATTCTTAGTTTGACCAATTTTCCACAATTGATGCTTTACCTAACATATGATAAATACAATTTTTATCCTTTTTAATGCTGATACCTAGGAGTAATGCATTGGATTCTTCAAAATCCAATCAAAGATTTAATCCAAATCCAAAATAAATGGATTAGAATTAAAATTTATATCTATTTTAATTACATTAAATTTATTTAGATAAAAAATCTATTTAAAGTGGATTAAATTTAGATTAAATCTATTTTGTCAATTAGATTAAATCAATTTCGATTTGGAACGGACTAATCTGACTAAATCTGGGTCTAAGCTGTCGACCTGGATCTGGACGGACTTGACCACTCGGCTAGACCTAGACCCAAGCTGACTCGACTAGACTTGGACCTGGGTCGAATCGGGTCGACCTGGGCTCAGGCCGACACCACTCGACATAGGCCTAGACCAACTTGGCTCTACATGGGTTTAGGCCGATTCAACTTGACATGGGTTCGGGTCAGCTCACATCGACATGGGCCCGACTGACTCGGCTCAACATGGACTTGAGCCGACTCAACTCTACATGGGCCCGGATTGACTAAGTTCGACATCGGCCTGGACTGACTCGACTCTACATGCGCCCAGGTCGACTCGGCTCAACACTAACCTGACCAAGTGGACTCGACATGGGCCCGGGCCGACCCAACTCGACATCGGGCGGGGCCGACTCGGCTCGACATGGGCCCGGGCCAACTCAGCTCTCTATGGCCCCAGGCCGACTTGACTCGACATCAACCTAGACCGACTCGGCTCGGCATCGGCACAGACCGACTTAGCTCGACATCGGCTCGGACCAACTCGGCTCGACATCAGCCTGAACTAGCTCGGTTTGACATGTTCCCGATCCGACTCGGCTCGACTTCCGCCTGAACCGAATCGGCTTTACATCAACTAGGACTGACTCAACTCGACAACGGCCAGATTCGGCTCGAAAAGATCCCTAGTCGTCGATCTTAGCTCGACATCAGCCCGGATCGATTCGACTTGACATCGACCTGAACCTATCCGGCTCAACATGGGCTTGGGCTGACTCAACTCGAAATCGGCCCGGATCAACTCAAATCGACATTGGCCCATACCGACTCGGATCGACGTCGACTTGGACTGACTCGGCTTGACATCGGCTAAGGCAAACTCGTTTCGACATCAGCCGGGGCAAACTCGGTTTGACATCGGCCCGGGCCAACTCGGCTCGACATTGGCTCGAACAAACTCAGATTGATAGGGACGCGGGCCGACTCAACTCAACATGGGCTCGGGTCTACTTGGCTAGACATGGGCCTGGACTGAATCGACTCAACACGGGCCCGAATCTACTTGGCGTGACCTGTGCCAACTCGACTTGGGCTTTAGGCCACTCAGCTCGACTTGGGTCAGGGTTTACTCAGCTTGACTTTGACATGGACCAACTCTGCTTGACTTTTGTCTGGGCCAACTCGGCTCGAATTTGACCCGGACCGACTCGACTCGACTTTGACCCCGACCAAATCGACTCGACTCGACTTTGACCCCGACCAAATTGACTCGACTCAACATGGATTGAGGTTGATTTTGTTCGACCTGAACCTAGATTGACTCTTCTCAACCAATATTCTACATTTTTAAATGCAAATTATATTTATTGTCTATTATTTTTAATTAGGTACTAATATCAAGAATTGATAAATTGTTAATAGAATATGTAATGCATTGATGCATTAAGTGTGTGAAAAAAAATCAAATTGTTAAATTCAATCTATAATTATCAAATATATATTATTGATTTTATTTAAATTCAAATTTATTTTTTAGATTTTAAATTTAATCCATTTAACTAAATTTTAAATTAAATATTTATTTAGATTTAAAAATCAAAATCTAACTCTCTTACTTGCGGATTTGGATTTGCCGCCATTGCATCCACTCTTACACATGTTACATGTTGCTTTCTTCCATGATGGTAAATAATTCTCCCTTATGAATCATTACTCAAATCTTTTAGCAATTGTTAAGTCGTTTGTTATACTTTTAACACTAAATTACACTTTCATCACTGTCTTTTTTTTAGAGAACTACCAAAAGACCCTTAGCTTCTTTTAATAACATTATATTTTGGAAAATATGACATTATTGTATGAAATTAAATTTATTTATTTTTTAAGATAATGTTTGTGTTGACGAATTTGTTAACTTAAGTTTTATAATTTCATTGGTATAATAGACTCTATCTCATCTATTCTTAGAATTCTTTATTAGTAAGTATAAATTACCTAAATATCTTTTTTTTTAAGTTTTATTATATA
>Ga0123341_1003453_pt1 | contig 13553 bp, 4 predicted proteins | sample Turbeapinknodule_FD_89959 | JGI IMG/M metagenome (GOLD analysis project Ga0123341, IMG submission 89959) | Root nodule microbial communities of legume samples collected from Mexico - Turtle bean Mexico pink nodule | ecosystem: Host-associated > Plants > Roots > Nodule | place: Mexico: Nepantla... | reverse complement strand
TTGAATTATAAAATATTCGTGAAATCATAAAATTTGAAATGATTTATGGATTTATAATAATTTAAAATATTTTTAAAAAGGAATTTGTTATCATTGGAAGGTTGAGTATTGTGGGAAGAGAAGTAAAAAAATGTAATTTCTTTTTCAAGCTTGTGAATTTGTAAAATCTATTCAAAATGTAAATGATTGAATAGAGGTTCACTTTTAAAAAAAAAAGTTTGAATGTTAAAGTGAGTAAGAAATTTATAATAATAATAATAATAGTTTGTAAAACGAGTGAGTACTTTCTTTGATGGTGTATATTTCATAAGTTTTTTGGTCTTGGTAAAGGAAGCTAAATAACAAAATAAATTGGTTTTTCTATTTGTGAATAGATAAGTACTTGGTTACTAGATTGTAGTTTAAGTACAATACTCAACCACGGGATCATTAAGTATTAAACTATTTGATTTAACTTAAGTATTCATAATAATCAGAATATGCTCCATGTATTTGATTTTGTGAATAGTCATTATATGCTTATATTTTTATGATTAATTATATGAAGGAATGTACTTTTAATGCTCATTAATGAGGGAGTTTTGAAGATTATGAAACACACTACTTTAGGAAGTGATACCTTGAAAAAGGCATATCATTTCACACAAAGTGCTTTAAATGTATGTTATTTAAAGGATTTTGCTTTCTACTTTGTTCATATGTTTTTTTTTTAATTTCATTCGAGCACTTTGGCAAGCTTATTCTTTTATACATTTGCATTTTTCAATCATCTTTCCCGCTTTGTTCAACTTATGTAAGTCTTGTTCTCCACCATTTCTTTGTGTTTTGATCCTTTCTGTGATGGTAGTCCCTTTGTTGATAGGGAGGTTTTTGGCATTAAAGAAGAGACACTCTCTGAGAGTCATAGTAACACTTTTTTCCTAGAGAAAGATATGATAGAGGAAAAATCTTCTCCTTCTGCTATTGTAGCCACAATGGTTACTCTTCTCAAGTGGAGGTTTGTAAAGCCCAACCAAAGGTGTAAGTAAAAGTTCTCGCTCAACAAACCAATGAAATGGATGGGGGGCAATTGATAACATAATGGATAGGACCATCTAAAAGACTAAGGTTTAGGGTTAGAACAAATTTTTTTTGCATTTATGTGTAATTTTTTGTTCGGACATTTATTAGGCCTTGTAATTGTTTTTTTTTCTTCTATTTTTTGTATTGGTCCTTTTATATGTTTATATATTTTCTTGTAATTAGAGACTTTCTTGACTTTAGTTTTAAAAGGCTTATTGGATGAACCTTAATAGTATTTGGGCCAATGAGTACAAGCTCCATAATATATAAGTCTTTCTCTAGACTTATATACTCAGAATGGTCATTTTGGAATTTGAATCATTTTCTTAAATTTTGAATTCTCTCTTAGTTCTTCATTATAACTTTCAATGCTTATGTTCGGATTTCCAATTCAAAGTGGCAGATCTTTCTCTACTCGTCAATTTCTTATGATTTCTTGTGACATCAATCAAGGCAGAGTAGAATTTCTTCATCTTTGACCCTTCCACATTTTCTATTTTGTCAATGGTTATTGAGAAACTATTGGAAAAGATCCTAAATGAGGTTACTATTTGTGTATATCACTTTTCTCTTTGTCAGATTCTTAGTTTTGTCATATTCTTACTCTCTTTGGTTTAACTTATTTCTTGATTTTGTACTTTTTAGTTTGTCTTTAAAATTCCTTGGTTTTTGTCTTACAATTTTCATTTTTTGACCTCCTAAGTTGAGTTTGGATTTATTACATCTTTCACTTTTGAATTTAAAATTCTTGATAGATTGATTGAGATTTCTTTTTAAAAACTAAATGGGAATTTGAGTCACAAGAAGGAAGAAAGTTGAATTATGTTTTAATTAATTTTAAAATCTTTTCATAAATATTGCCTGACTTTGACTATTTAGACGATGGTTTTATTTTCTCAAGTTGTCAGTTAGTAAATTTTGCATCCGATGCACCACAACATACACAAGTTTATGACTTGATTGATTATCTTGAATATAACGTTTTCTAAGCATATTCTCATAGTCATTATCCTTCCCAATTTAGTATAAACAATAATTAAAATACAATATAAACAGATATAAGGGAAGAGAGAAAAAAAAACACATGGTAATTTTGATAAGTGCCAAATTTCAGTAATATTTCATATTAAAATATAGGCACTTATGAGTATTAATTGCTAAAATAAGTATCAAATAACCTCTAATTTATGAATTTATACCTTTTTACATATTTGATGATTTTTATTTGAATAAGAACGATTTATTCCCAAATTTTGTGTTAATTTCAGAATTCTAGGGGAGAATGGAGATGATTGGGCAAAAGGACAATAATATAAGCTAAAAAGGAAAAGTTGGAAGGCCCCGACACACACCAAGCTCATACAAGCCCACCTTATCATCAGGGCATGTCGCTCAAGCAAGATCATTCTCGCTTGAGCGAGATTGCTCCAGTAGCATTGGATGTTTCGATGTTTTACTCGCTCAAGCGAGCTCTATCTCGCTTGAGTGAGAATCCACTTAACCCAAGTCATTTAGGTTACATAGGGGGTTAGAGGCACAACCCTAGGTGTGCAAGATTGAGAGGAAAACACTATTGAGTGAATTGTAAACCAATTGGGAGAATAGGAGGTGTGAGAAACATTAAAGGAGGAAGTCGTCAAGGAGAAACATCCTGGAACTTCTTTTAATGCTCTCCCTGCTTGTAACAGTCATCATGTGTGACTAATTATACCCTTTGGGATTAAGAGTAATCTATTCAAACTCTTATGTATTGAGGTGATATCTAAACATAATATTATGTTCTTGATTGATGATTGGTATTATTGTTTTGTTTGTAATGCTTGGTTTACCATGATTTAGAATCTTAAATTTGACTGAAAAGTACTTCTAAGGTTCTGACCTAAATGATAATACTTAACATATTTGAATGCTAGGAATAGATTTGAAATGTTAATTGTTATCAACGTCTGATCTTAAGGGTAAGTTGTTTTTATAAATATGTGAGGAATCAATATTTAGGAAGCATCTTAATAATTTTATATGCGAGAAATCAATATAAATGATTTTTATACGGGCATCAATATCAATCAAAGGACATAATATTGTCATGCTAATCAAAATACAAAAGAGTGAGAAAGATGAAACTCAATCCCTATTTTTCCAATTGAAGCAACAACTCTTTGACTTGTTTTCTTATTAATCATTGCTATCATAACAACTCTCAACAAACTTTTATTATTTTTTTTTATATTTAGTGAATATTTTACTTGATTATTCAACTATTCCTTGTGGGTCTGATATCTGTCCTTAGGGACAAATTATTACTTCTCACAACGTGGTGCATTTGCCATAAAAAGTCATCAAATTTTTATACTGATTCAACAGAACATTAAGACTACTTCCAGTTCTCAATCAACTGATTGAGTTCCATTAAGCAGACTATTGCTAGGAAGTACAAAAAGAGTATTGTTTGGGCTTATATCCAGTCTTGGGCTAACCCTTTAAGTATTGTTTGATTTTGTAGTCACTCTTGACTAACCCCTTATTATTGAGTCCAACCACTCCTTGATTAATGAGTCTATTTTACTCCAACCACTCCTAACTTAATCAAGTATTCTTTGGGCACCTAACCATTATTGGCTACTCACTTAAGTATTTTTTACTCCAATTACTTTTGGCGTAATGAGTATTCTCGACTATAACTACTCCTGGCTTAATCGAGTATTCTTTGGGAACCTAGTCACTCTTGGCTACCTCGAGTATTCTTGACTCTAGCCACTCCAAAATTAATGAGTATTCTTGACTCTAGCAACTCCTAGCTTAATCAAGTATTTTTTGGGCACCTAACCACTCTGGTTATGCGATGTGGTCTCTCACTTTCTTCTTCTCCTTGAGTTGCTTTATATAACCTTTGAAGAAAGTGACCATTGTGAATTCGTTTTCTACCTGTTGAATTAGCTTTCTGAATGTCCTTTTATATTTGACGAGCTTACTTAAGTAGGATGCATTAGATGCACTCCATGCCCCATTAAATTCTCTTTTCTACATCTACCTAACTTCCTGATAGTTAGATATGTTTATCTCTTCTTAGGCAGTGTGTCTTTACTTAACTTTTCCTAAAGTGTAGAATTGTACGAAGTAGATAGTCTTTTCCAAAGTTGTCAGTGCTCTTTGTTAGGGAATGGTAGAAGCAACTTTAGCTTGAACTCCAGGAGATTTTGATGTTATCTTTTACTTGAGTCTTGAATGAATTTCTTTGATAGATGAACATATCCATGCTATGTTAAACTTAAGTGAGTACCACACAATTTTGTATTGTTTGTCAGACTAAAAACTTGTGTTTTGCATGATCTGTTGTTAGAAAAAAGGTTGTCGTCTCACAAATGAAATATGATCAATTTTATACTTAGCTGCTTTTAGAACGTAATCAAAATAATAGGGTGTTGGACTTTTTCCTTAACAATAACCGAGTGAATTGAGTGTAAACACTTAATGAGTGGTGAGGTCATCTTATTTTTCTATATTCCTTATGCTAACCATTTCTTTTGTTTTGTATTAGTTCTTGTTTTTCTAAATTTTACTAGCTATGAGTTTAACTTTGAAAGAATACATTAATACAATTGTTTCAAGAATAATAAAATTGAACAAAAAAATTTATTATCATAGAAAGGAGCACATGCATATAGAAAAAACAATTTCAAGGATCAAAACAAGTTGTATTAGATGCTTCAAATGTGAAGTTATGGGCATGAGACTCATCAATGCCCTAATTGGAATCTGAGGCTAATGAATGATCGAGACCTAAAGAATTATTGTAAATACTTGAAAGAGATAACAAAAGAAATTGTAAAAACTAGAAAAGATGGGGAAAGTAAAACAAGAGAAAGAAAAGAGAGAAAAAGAGGAGGAAGAAAAGAGATACAAATATGAGGAAGAAAGGCGAGAAAAAGAGGAAGAATCTCTAATAGCAGTCCTTACAAGCATGACAGAAAATAATCCTTAAAAGGGGACTGTAAAACTTTGAAATTTTCTTATTTAAATCGTATTCTAACTTTTCATTGAAAAAAATTACTAACTTGTCTCCTTTTGTTTTATTGCCTAGGGAAGACTTGAATATCAAGAAACAACGATGAAAATAATTTGGAGAAGAAAAAGAGATAAAAAAAGTCTGGAAATAAATAAATATGTTTTTAATTTGTCCTCCTGTTTTTCATTTGATTGTATGAAATTTCTTTCCTATTTTTGTTGCTTCAGAGGATGTTTTTCCTCTTTGTATTCATGTAAATAGAAAATTTAATTTTATGTTTTTTATGTATTTTTTAAGTTTATTTTGATCCTAGAGGAAGATATCCAACCACATTTAATATTATTTCTTTTTAAAGCTTATGCTTGTTTAAAGGTAATAAAGAGCTAAATTCACGATCGAATTTTTTTCAAGTACGGTATGATGGTATCATGGATGAGACCTTCTCAAAGACCACATAGTAGGCTTGAAGCTATAATAGAATTTTGATATTATTATGTAATTTTTGGTTTTGGGCATGTATTGGACCTTATATATGTTTCTATTTTTTTTTTCTTGTAATTATTGACTTTCTAAACTCTAGTTTTAAGAGGCTTATTGAATAGGCCTTAGTCATTTTTGGACCCATAAGTACAAGGTCCATAGTGTATAAGTCTTTTTATAGACTTTTGTACTCATAATTGCTCATTTTGGAATTTGAATAAATTTTGTATGTGAGAATTCTCTCTTAGTTCTTTTTTACAACTTTTTGTCCTTATCTTTGAGTTTTCGATTCAAAGTGGTGGTTCTTCCTTTACTCATTAATTTCTCTTGATTGTGGAATCAAACAAAGTATATTATAATTTCTTCATCTCTAATCCCTTCCACGTTTTCTATTTTACCAATCGTTTAATGAAAATTGTCAAAACTGATCCTACACGAGGTTAATATTTCCATCACTGGTACCATTAGCTTGTAGCCACTTCTGACTAACCCTTTGAGTATTTTTTGTGCTCGTAGCCACTTTTGGATAACTCCTTGAGTATTCTTTGGAACACAACCACTATTGGCTTAAATGAGTATTGTTTGGAGCATAATCCTCCTAGATAAAATAAATATTTTTTTCTTTTACATACAATCACTCCTAGTTAAATCTGAGTATTTTTTTACGCACAATCGATCATGGATAAAACCAAATATTCTTTGACACATAGTGACTATTGGCTAAAACTAAGTATTCTTTTGGAACGCAGTCACTCTTGACTAACCCATTTAAGAGTATTCTTTGAACAACAACCACTCCTTGCTAAGATAAATAAATTATCTGAGTAGTGATCAACAGATCACAAGGTTTATCATTAGAGAGGGATCGCGTCTTTCAACGTATAAAAGTTTTATGCACTCTTTTAGTTTGCAAAGTGAATACGAACAATGTTCTCTATGAAGGTTTTTATGAAGTAGAAATTTCTGTAGAGTTTCAACATTATGCAACATTGTTAGCCTCATATTCTTCTTGATGGCTTTAAATAGGTGCTAAAGAATATAGTCATTGTAAATTCGGTTATGGTAGTTGAGCAACTTCAGCTCACTTGAATGTCCTTTTTGCGTATCATGAGCTTGATTGTGAAGGATGCATTAAATGCACTTTGATAACCCAATTTTCTCATATTTTGTAGGCCAAATTCTTTTCCTTGGGATTTCTTTTGTTCTTACTTTCTGTTTTTAGTTTAGATTTGTATTTTTTACATTAAATTACGCTTTTTAGTAAAACATAATAAAAATTGCATTTACAACTTATATTTTGTTTGAACCATCTAACAGTTGCTTTGATCAATTCAAGAAACATTTTCAAAGTATACTTTGACATAAGGAACTTGAATGAAGACATTTATACTATTAAAAGTAGGAGAACCGAATTTAAAAAGAAAAAATATGCAAAACAGGCACTAGACGATCAAAGGTTCTTAGTCAACTAGCATTGGATGGTCAACAAAAAGCTTAAAGAGGAAGCTGAAGTTAGATAATATATTTTTAGAAATCATTTTACGGGTCTGATTCCGGTTGGAACCAAGGTCCACCCATTTGTGTAGCCTCATAACTCTATAAATAGAGATTAGCTGAAGAGAAACGTGTGCGTACGAGATAGATGTATAGTTAGACACTTAGGCATGATAGTAGTTTAGTTTAGTTTTTTGTTTGTTGTTAACAATTTCTTGTTGTTTTGAGTTCTATAGAAATTCTTCATGTTTGTTCATTTTCTCTCGCGATTCTTATTCTTTATCTTCTTTACATTTTGCACTTTATCATTTAAGTTGAACTTAGTTTTGGAAATGGGTAATAGTGAATCAAAATCATGTATGGGGATGTTATGTTTAATTGTTTTCTTCTTCAAAATCTTTTCGAAACTCTATTTTTTATTGAAAGTATTTTTCTAAGAATATACAAATTGATTGGTTGTCTTTTCTTCACTAACAAGGAATCTAGATTTGGGTCTCTTGTAGTTGAAGTTGAAGACCACTAAACCATGGTTTATGTTTCTTAATTTTCATTCCAGTACTGAATTTCTCTTTTCTGGTTTACAATTCATTTAAATTCTTGTTCATTTTTCCGCACTTTAATTTTCCAGTCTACATGCTCAGTTCATTTCAATTCAAATTTAATTCAATTGCAATTTACATTCTCACAATGCTCTATTTACTTTTCCTGCACTTTAATTTTCTGCCATTTACATTTCCTGTTTATATTTTTGCAATTTACTTTTCCTGCAATTTACTTTTCTCGTACTTTAAATTTCTGTAATTTACTTTTAACGCTCTTGTTTCCTTTTTCTCATTCCTTTTTGTTATCTCTATGTAACCATTAGACAGTCTAGTAAGTGATTACTAATTAGACGGATTATCAGTTGTACATAGACATTTCTATATAAGTGATTTTACTTTTTTGCATAACAATTGTTAGACAGTCTAGCAAGCGATTGAAGATTAGAATGTCTAATAGTTGGGTTTCATCATTTTCGTTTCATTTTCTTTGTTTTTAGTTTACATTTTTATTTTACTTTCATATTTTTACAATTTTTTTATTTATATTTTAGTTTTTACATTCTTGAGTGTTGTTATACGATTTGTTAGATGATTGTTTATAGACAATTTAGTCTTCCTTTTGCTTTACTTTTCATATTGTTTTACATTTAGATTTCAATTCAAATTTTCTCCCCTTGTTAATTTGTGAAAGAATAAATACATATAATGATTCTTTCGTGACATGTTGTCTCTGGACTAACCTAGATTGACCTTATACCACATTAAAGAAAACTTAGTTTTATTTTGAAAATTGAATGCGACTAACTGTTTATCACACTTCATGAAACATTAGTTTCTCTTTTCTCCTTTACGCAACATCCCAAAAGTTGTTGTATTTGTCTCTTCTTAGACAATATGCTTTTACTTAAAAATGTGTGAAGCATAAAGCTATATGAAACAGATTGTCTTTCCAGAGCTCACAATGCTAGCGCCAAAGAGCTTTTAAAGAAAACAACTTTGGCTCTTCATCCATGAGATCATTCCATATGACTTTGTTTGAACGGATCCTCCCTGAAGATGAAGATAATAGACATTCCTTACAAATAGAATAAGCATATAGATGTTTATATAGTATGAGGTTAGCTTAAAACTATGTTCTTATCGTTTTAGCTTGTTAAATGTTTTACCATATGTGAAAAAAGACAACACAGTGTTGTACAATCTAATAGATTAAATATTTGTGTCTTACATGAACTATTGTTGAACTAATATTATTGTCTTACAAACGACACATGATCATGTTCTACACTTAGTTGTTTTTAGCGCTCTATCAAAATTATGGGTGTCAAACTTTTTTTCTAACAAAAATATATTTGTTATTTTATCTCTATTACACATTGATTCCTTTTTCTACTAGATTGATAAGATAAAATCAAATCTAAGACTTAATAGTTAATCTTAAGGAAAGGATACATATTGAAATAATTAAAACTCATCCTCATCCAAACAAGGTTGTTTCTTCCTACACCATATCAATTATAATGTGCACCCAACATAAATTTTAAAACCCGAAAGTGCCCTTGTCATCTTTACTTTGAAAAAATGGAATCAAATGAAAAAACACACACACCGACATTGCCTTCTCCAATGCATACTTCTTCTTCATCGACAGCTTCTTCTTTCTGTCGTCGTCGTGCTTAGAGGTGTGCCTCAATTAACCCTAGGTAGTGTTTTAAATCATTAAGGATAAAAGGGACTTTTCGTGTGTATATGTTGGGTACATATCTGAATTGACCTATTGAAGGGAGAATCAGCCTCCAAACAATAGTAAGGGTTTCCTTAGCATATTTGGGTGTTAGGATCACGTAGTTTGGTTTCTAGGTAAAGCCCTTTCTTAATGTTGAACACTTTTTTATTTTTTATTATCTAATTTATTTTTTTCGCAGATACTTATAGAAAAAGGTTTACATGCAACTTCATGTTAAGGTTAGGGCTCCTACCTTGGAGAAAATTCCTCTAGTTGATTTTAAAGGTCATAAAAAATAAGAAGAAAGGTGATGTTTCATCATTTAATCCAGTGGCCAAAGTGTTGCCAAGCACTTCTCAAATGCAACAAAAGCATCATCATAACTAATTATAGATTAGACTGCTCCACTAACATCTTCGATTATACTAATTTGTAATAAAGAAGATACTGACAACAAATCCACATTTGCGTCCAACACCAAATCTCTATGTAAACATGCAATTCATCCGAATTAAGACTCCACAAGACCCAATTTTCTTGCTCCTTCAATGTCGAACTTTTGAAGATTGTGAAGTTATGATGGTGAGGTTCATGGCAATTATGCATTATTGGAAAGGGATGAATGCATTTCTAAATAAAATTTAAGAGCTGAGTATGGTGGCGGTAGATTACGAAGCTAAGGAAAATTAGGTATTGGTGCAATGATAGTGAAACGAGATAATGAAGATCTTTTGGGTGAATTTAAGGAGGTGAAGATGAAAGTGGAAGAGATGTAAGGTCGGTTACACTTCAAGCCAAGGTGGAGGAATCAAACAAGACTAAGGCTGCACTAAATATCAAGCTTCTTCAGCTACTCACTACAACCAAAACATTATGAAGAAGGTTTCAAATAGGTTATGCGCAAACTTACTTTTTTTAAGGCCAAACCTTTGAGAGGGAGCATTTTAACTTATGGAAATTACTTCTTGCATCCAATTCAATTTTATCGATTTTATGTGAAATAGTAAAAGTGTTCTTAAATGAAAGGGAGTGTGGATAAAAATGGAATTTCATTACAAGACTACTTTTTTAGATTTAGATTTTCAGAATGCTTTTCTGGATTTTGAAATTTTTTTTCTCAAAAATACACTTTCAAATTTTGTTTTCTGGAATTTTTTTCTCAAACGTATTTTTTGTTTGAAATATATGTTTGTATCCTAAGTATATAAGATTGTCAAATATGAGATTTACTTAAGCCATATAGGTTGTTTAATGCACATTTGGGTTGGAGGCTTCATCATACTTCTCGATGTTAGGATACTTCCACTTCGAGGCCAAAATATTTGTTTCTAAAAAGGTGTTGAAACTCAGTGTTCCTAAAAAGGTGTTAAAACTCGATGTACTTGGAGATGTTAAAATACTTTGTGTACCTAGAGAAGTTAGAACACTTATTATAGGAAAGGTGTTGAAACTCGTTGTAGCTAAAGTGTTTTTGGTTAGTGAAAGTTCTTTATTAGTTTGCTTAAGGAGAGTGGATATAGCCCAAGTGGTTTGATGAACCACTATAAATTCATGTCTACTTCTCTCTTCTCTTTATTTGTTAGACATTGATTTGTATTGTCTTTCAATTTTCTATTTGAGTTTAGGCTTCATTCAATTACACCTTCATATTTACAATTGAGAAAGAATCATCTAAGTATTCGAGAAATAAGAGATGGTAGTTTGACTTCTAACAAGAATCATCAACAAGTGGTTTGAGAGAAATTTTTACCCAAACCCCATTAGGGTGCTAAATTTTCTTACTAGAAGGTGGAGAGTTGTTAGAGGAGATGTAAAATCTCCTTTCTAATCTTGTAGACTCCTTAATGGTGAGTAATAATATTAATAACGAGTAAAAAAAATTAATAAGTACTTCCTTTAATGGTGTGTATTTATAGACTTTTGAATCTCCATGAGTGAAGCTAAATAATAAAGAAAAATTTGTATTATTGAACTAATAAGTACATATTACCGATTTCTAATTTAAGATTAGTACTTGATCCGGTCGGACATCGGTAGTCGATGACGACAGCAAAGGATAGCCACGTGGACCGTTCTTAGTGGAACACGTGGGCCAGGGAAGCAGATGAGTCATTGAGAAAGTCACCCAGGGTGGTGATCGTGGATCAGGGGGCGGTGGTCAGAGAGAATGCGCGATCAGCGCCTAGAAGCAGAAGGCATGGTGTTATGGGGCACCGATCGGTCATATGGGTGAGCGATGATCGATCAGGTTTTCGTGTTACGTGCAGTTAAGCTGGAAACGAAGGGTGGTTCCCAGCCAGAGCTTGTGATCCGGACGGACATCGGTAGTCAGTGACGACAGCAAAGGATAGCCACATGGATCGTTCTTAGCAGAACACGTGGGCCAGGGAAGTAGATGAGTCATTAAGAAAGTCACCCAGGGTGGTGATCGGGGATCAGGGGGCGGTGGTCAAAGAGGATGCGCGATCAGCACCTAGATAAGCACCTGGAAGCAGAAGGCGTGGCGCTATGGGGCACCGATCGGTCATCTGGGTGAGCGATGATCGATCAGGTTTTCGTGTTACGCGCAGTTAAGCTGGAAACGAAGGGTGGTTCCCAGCGAGAGCGTTGCATACGAGCCTTGTGTGGCAGAGTATCAGAGAAAGGAGAAGTTATGTGCTTTGTAGTGTCGTGCACGAGAGTGGCCTAAGAGAGCTAGTAAGCCAGTCGGCGATTGGTGTTCTCTTAACCATAACGTGCATGGTGCAAAGCAGAGGTGATCGTTCACACAGTAGGTGATGCCTGGTGCGTGCACGAGCCACACTAGTTGAAGAAACGCGCTAAGTTACTTCATGCACGGATAACTTAGGCGCGCAACAGAGTATATAAAGGGCATTCCACGCTCATGCAAAAGGAGGTAAGATTCATTCTTGCAAGTTACTAGTTTACACACACACAGAGTGCACACGAGTCTCGCAGAGATTCTTAGTTCTTTGGTGGTTTTGTAAGGCTGACTTGAGCGTCGGAGTGCAATCGGCCGCTAGAGGCGCCGTTTGGTGTATTTCGCAGGTTTGCTTGGAGTTCTTGTGGAGTTCCTGGAGCGTTCTTGCACTTGTCACGGTTGAGGAGGTGGAAGATAGAGTTTGACGTGGCGAATCCTTCGACGTTTGAATTCCCTGCAAGATCAGTACTCAACTAACAAGATTGTTGAATATTGAACTATTAAATTCAAGTTCAATATCTATAAGAATTTAAATATGCTTCGATCTAATTTATAAGTACTTTATATCTTCTTCTTTTTTGGACAAAATACATATTTATTGATTATCTTTTTATACAAAATTATGTGAATAAATTGTCTTTAAGTTCAATTTTAAGATAAATCATTCAAGATACAAACAACAATTTATATAAGGATGATGGTAGAACAAAATGAGTTCAATTTTTTACTATACTTTTCTCTCAAAATAAAAGCACATAAAACAAAACCATGAGCTCTTCACTCCCACTCATCATGCTTACCCTTCTTTTTCTTCTCTATCTTCATCATATCCACTTCTCTTCAATTTTCTGACTTGTAAACCTATGTTCATTATAAAGTTCTAGTTAGCTCCTAAGAATATGACGGGAAGGGCACACTACAGTAGGAACGGAGAGCGGGGATACGGCAGGGATGGGGTTTTGGGGAATGGAGAGGATTGCTTTACCTTCTTCTTTTCAAACTTTCCCAACGGGTACGGAGAGTTGGACATGGCTAAGGTATTTCAAAAATGGGCAACGGTGAAGGAGGTTTTCATCTCTCGCAGACCTAACAAGTGGGGAAGGAGGTTCGGTTTTGTGCGATTCCTTGATGTCAAAAATGTTGTGCGTCTAGAAGGAGATCTCGATCAGATCTACATTAGCAATATGAAGCTTCATGTGAATATACCGAAGTACCGGAGACACCAGTATGAACCAAGAAGGGAGGAGCGGAGAACCCTAGGACGGGAGCACATACAGAGCCAGAAGGTAGACCGGGTACGTACTGTTCGGGATGATAAAGGCAAGGGTAAACAGAGCATAAAGGAGGTGTGGGTGGAGAAGCTAAGCAATAAGACATATGTCGAGATTGTCGCAGGAGGAAGTCACGAGCAATGGAAGGGCCCATCGGTCAAAACACAACAGAACACGCCCCAGTGGATGTCGAAGAGCTTCGTAGGAAATCTAAGAGAAGGTGTAGACTTTGAAAAAGTAGAAGAGGAACTAGTGAAAGGGGGGATGACTA
>Ga0123341_1003451_pt1 | contig 13562 bp, 9 predicted proteins | sample Turbeapinknodule_FD_89959 | JGI IMG/M metagenome (GOLD analysis project Ga0123341, IMG submission 89959) | Root nodule microbial communities of legume samples collected from Mexico - Turtle bean Mexico pink nodule | ecosystem: Host-associated > Plants > Roots > Nodule | place: Mexico: Nepantla... | reverse complement strand
GTATATAATAATCTTACATGATTAGATTAAGATGTTGTAATTTATGTACTAAGTAAACTACATTAATTGTGTTTGAGATTTTGTGAGATTATATGATTTTTTATTTTTTTTTATATATTTACAGTAATCTCTTATGTAAAGATTTATGCAGTAATGTTTTTTAGAAATATAAGTGGTAGGATTTTTTTAAACAATTAGGAGGTGTAAAAATTAGACAATATTTGTTTAATATTAGAAAATTTCAGAGGTGATTAATGTATTTTGTAGTTTGAAAAATATTAATAATATTATTATTTATTTACTATAAGAAGGATTAGTTTTAATAATTAAAAATATGCATGGAAGATTCAGATTTTTTTTAAAGAAAAGATGGAAGAAAAAGAAGAAAAGGTATATGGAAATTGAGGAAGTGTAGGTCCTACAAAGTAAATAATGAAAGTTATATTAGAGGAGGAATCACTGAGTTTCCAACGTGGAAGTGCAGAAGAAGCAGAGAGAAAGAGAAGAAGAAGAGAGGAAGAAAAAGGGGAAACACAAAGAAAAAGACAAAAGAAAAAGAGGAAGATCGATCGAGATCTCCCTTGCGTTCCTCACAGTTGATGAAATTGTAGAGGAGAACGAGAGAAACTCAACGGTATCACAAGTTTCAGGTTTCAGCACATCCAATTTTTTCGGATTGGAGGTGGAAGAAGATCGAAGTGGTGAGGGATTTAGATATTAAACTTTAATTTATTGCTGTTTCTATTCATTTGTGGAGTTGGATTCGCTGAATTGCTTCTGTATGTTTGGTTTTGGTAAACTAGGGTTTTGAAAGGGAATCGTGTTTCTTGCGGAGTTTTCTGTGATAAATAAGCTGTTGGATCGAGTTGTATAGTTTTTCAAATAGAGGGGTTGAGAGGATTGAGAAATTTCAAGACTTGAGAAATTTCAAGACTTGTGAAAGTTTAAAGATTTTTACTGACAAAGTGTTTGGCAGAAGTTCAGCCTTCAATTCATGCCATAAACTGTGGTTTAAGCGTGGATTTTAAACCAAGATTTAATTTGTCTTTAAATTTCATGAATGAGATCTATGATGCTTGGTTTGAAGTTGAAATAATTTCTTTTACAAATTTTATGCTTTAGATGCTGAAAGGGGATACTTTGTTTGAAAACTTTTTAATGAAGTATCTAACCGGAAAATTTCATTAGCATACAACAAAATTCATAATAAATTTGAGAATATGATTATCTGCTGTAAGTTTTGATGAGTCAGCCGATTTTAAAAGCGGATAACATAAGCTTTACCAATGATTTTGAACTGGAAACAACTTTAATTGGAAGCTTATATACAGTTGTTTGACCCTGTAAATTTTCAAAATGTGTTGATAACTATAGAATTCCCTCTAACTGTAATTTCTTGAAATTAACTTTTTGGTTCAGTATTTTGATAAAAGCATGTCTAATGTGATTGCTCATAAATAACATGAGTTTGGAAAATTGGTTTTGAATGAATCAGAGGGATTTGTAAGACATTTAGTCTATTGAGTTTTGGAATTCTTCAACCACAGGGATTCCTCCTGGTGCATAAAAATGCAGACACTAGTCTTGCTGAATTCTTATGTAGATCAATCTACCTTGAAGGATCATAACTTTGGTAAAGGAACTCCAATTTGTGTGATCATGAGCTTGTTGGAAAGCTTAGAAAATCTAGCTTCTTGTGGTAAAATCTCAAACATGATCCATTTTGATTCAGTTCCACAATAGGAGCGGAGTAGTTTAGTAAGGCTTCCAATTTATTGCTATATTTTAGAAATTACACGTCATAGGATATGTTGACTCGTATATTTAAAATTTGCATGCTGTAGTCTATGATATAAAAATATCAGTGTTTTATTCAATATGTATCGAGAATAGTGCACTGGCACAAAGTTTTTGTGCTGTAGTAACAAAGTGTCAAAGTGAACAGATATGGTATGAAGTTGTTGAGATGTGATACCTTACATCACTTGTTATTGTCCAGGATTTGTTTGAATGCAGTTTTTCACGGGGTGTATGTTAGAACAGCGGCTTTTGCTGAAACAGAGACAATAAAAATGACATAATCTGCCTTACCATAGTATTTTGAGAAAACTATTGGGTGAATGGATCCCTGACATTATTCTGAAATACAGGGTTAACGGACCCTAGATTGTGATAAGCATGTTATGTTGAGTTGAGCTTGCCAATTTATTACTTGCTCAGTTGTTAATCTCTTGCTTATTATGGTATATATAATTATGCTTGCGATGGTGGTATTATTGATGCTTTGAATTTTGCATAGTTATAACGAGAATTGAGAACATAGCTATTTTATTTCGATTTTTTTTTTTATAATAATGAGTTTATGAGAAAATGATAGGAAAATATATAATTATTTGAATGCTTACATGTATGTGGGTATTTTGGGCTGACCTCGCTGTGTCTTAGTAGACTCCTTTTCTATTAGGGATGTGAAGAATGTTTTATCATTCCAATTTTATTTTATAAAGATTATAATAGTTTTCTCAACCCTTTTGTTATAAATTGCTATAGAATTTGATATGATTGATTTTGTTTTGAAAACTTAATGTCACGAAGAAGGTTGTTATCAACCTTGGGAAAGTCTCTCGTAAAATGGGTGGAAATAAGGTTTGGATTTACTCTAATCTTGTCTAGTCATGGACACTGGCATTCAAGCAACAACTTACACTGGTGCATATGTTTTTAAGGTCTTGTGTGCATAACTTATATATTTTTTGTAAACCAAGTCCTGTCATGGAGTCTTCTTAATGATAACTATTGTACTTTCAAAATTTACATGATGTTTTGGAATGAAATTTGTTTGTCGAATTATTATGAATATTAATGCCAGGTGTATTGTCTTTTAGGTTCTGTTGTTTTACACATGGATGACTGTTTGCTGATCAATTTTTTTTCACTGATGTCTTATGTATTAGACATGAGTTTTTCCAGTACATGTATTGATGTTCAATTCAGTTTTGCTCATGTTGATGCTACCTGTATGTAGGTTTCTAGTTGGTTCAGTTATTCTTCTGGGTGTTAGAGTCTGTGTATTCACAAAGTATTGACAATTCAAGATGCCAAAGGAGAGAAGGGCTAGGTCTTTGTCACATGAAAGTAGCAGAGCATCACCTTACCCAAGCAGCTCTAGTCGTGTTGGAAGATCTGCTCTTAGAGAGTCAGAGGAAAACGCTAAAGAATGGGAAGAAGCTAGATGCCCAGTGTGCATGGAACACCCTCACAATGCTGTTCTCCTCATATGTTCATCCCATGAGAAAGGATGCCGCCCTTACATGTGCAACACCAGCTATCGCCACTCAAACTGTCTTGATCAGTTCCGCAAGTCATTTGCTGAGACCACATCAACCATTTCTCAAGTAGAAAGTCAAATTTCTAACACTGTCGATAGTATAATTGATGTGCCAGAAGACAGAAATGAGGAGGGGACTGTCCAAAGTGGAATTAATGTACCGGAAGACATAAATGAGGTGACCGTCCAAACTAGAATTGATGTGCCTGAAGACAGAAGTGAGGGTTTGGTTACAATGCAAGCCTTATCCTGTGAGAATGAGGCAAAGTCAAAGTTAGTATGCCCTCTATGTAGGGGCCAAATAAAAGAGTGGAAAGTAGTAGAGGCGGCTCGACATTTTATGAATGAAAAATCAAGGAGCTGTTCTTGTGAGACTTGCAACTTCAGTGGCACATACCCAGATCTTAGAAAGCATGCAAGACTTGAACATCCTCTTGAGCGCCCATCCGCAGTAGACCCAGAGCGTCAGCGCACCTGGAGGAGGTTGGAGCGCCAGAGGGATCTTGGGGATCTCCTTAGCACACTTCAAACTTCATTTGGGGTTGATGATCCCATAGATGATGGTGGTCTGCTAGCTGTGTTTTTCCTCATTCTTCAACCTGCTTCTGTGTCCAGGGGTACCACACTCCAGATGCGAATAAGGAGACCCGCCACACTCTGGGGGGAAAATTATGATGGACAATCTGGATCTGATGATGCAAACGAATCTTCAGATGGAGGCTCTGATAATAGACCTCATCGTGGTCGGGGACAGCGAACACCTCCGCCGTGACTTACAAATTATTGATGATCCTGGCTTGCTCTTCTCTCACCCTTTTCTGCCTTCTGCAGATGCTCATGAATACACGTCGGTTATTAATTGTTTCAGTATATTTAATATTTCTGCCATCCTTCCCAGGGATTCTGAACGATTGAGCTTGAAATAAAATTTACCGTTGTGCCATAGCCTTTCTTTATTAGCTCATCTTGCTTCTTTCTTCTTGCTTCTTGCTACATGCAAGGTAAAAAAAAAGAGCAAAACATATTGTGAGGTGTGATGTGGAACCTGGCTTTTAAGTTTGAGCAGGAACAAGTTTGTTTAGTTCAATGACTGGCTAGCTGGAGTATCAGAAGAGAATATCAGTGAGTATTTTTTTTTTACTGAATTATGAAAGATTTATGATGAATGATTTTTGGGTATAAATTAAAAGAGCAATTGATATTAAAAGTCGAATTTTTGTACTCGTGGTACTTTGTTCTAACTTCATTCTGTATGAAGCCAATGTAATCGTCGAAATGAATTATTTGTATAAAATAGATTAAGTTTATAAATTTCATATAATGAAAGATTAGTTGATATTTTATCAGATTTTAATTTGATGGATAATATATTCTTTAAAATATACGTAAATGACTAATTTATGTAAAATATGCACAACTACAAAGATAATATATCTACTCCTCAAATAATTGAATTAATTCATATATTTATAACATGTTCCTAAGTGCTGAATAAGTTGATTTCGTATTTTTTTTAAGAAAAGAAATGATCAGTGATATAAACGTAAAAGCTTAAAACATGTTGGGAATTATGTTTATCAATAAACTAGGAATGATGTTTATATAATTTTGATGTTTAATAGTCTGGAGATGGCTATAGGGGGAACAACCTCAATTAGAACAAAAAAAAAACTCAGTTATTTCGGAAGCAAAAGGTAACGTTGTGTGGCAAACAAAAAATAAGGTGGAACTGGAATCAAAGTTGGTTGCAACAGTAACAGTCAAATCGTGTTTTTACTAAATGAGTCCATGGACATGTGCATGAACATGGATGTATATTGTGTGAATGTCATTTCTTTTTCCATGCAATGGAATGAGTGTGTTTTCCTCTTTTGGTGATTTCATTATTATACCTGCCCTCCATAATTTAGGGTGGTGCCAAATGGGTGTGGCATTTGACAACACCTTTAAATATATTTTCTGAGTGAAACTTTTCTGTGTGAAGGGAAGAAGGAGAGAGACCAATATAACATTTGGTTTCTCAATAATAGTGCTTCATGCCAAGACATAGAACTTGCCAAATAACTCATACAACAACTTACTAGTTTGTAATTGATAAGATGAATTTGGAGACATATTTTAGTAAGGCAACACAATCCTATCCAACATCTTTTTCTCACAATATTCTTTAAAGTGTCAACTCCTTCACTTCTAGTTTGAATTCCATATTTTGCAACCATATTCACATTTAACTTTTCCAATCCAATTCATTGTGTTTAGGAGAGGAAAAAAAATTATATTCATAAATATGCACAAGTTAAAAAAAGTTAGAAAAATGAGATGAAATAAATTAACTAATACATAAATAAAACTAATTTTAAATTACGAAAAAGCTACTTTTTTCTCGACTGAGAAAGTTATTCAAAATATACCCTCCTCAGTCTTACGCAAGGCTACTCCATGTATTCCAAAGTGTATTATACTATAGATGAAAGGAGTTCAGCTATGACACAAATAGGTATGGCTACGAGCATAACATCACAATCTTATTGTCAAGTGTATGGTGAATGGAAATTTGGAATAATCTAGATTTGGTGCTTTGTATTACAAGATTCCAACAACATGGCACAGACCGCGTAGAGGATAATGGAGATACAAATATTTAGTGCATGTATTTTGAAGGTCTTGGGAGTGAGTCTTCTTTCAGGAATGTGATACTAATTGCAGAACAATGTATCGCGCGTGGCATTTCCAGTTGTTGGGTTCACTCTGTTACCAGAAACAACTTCGTTACAGATGAAGCATATTTTGACAATAAAACAATCTTAATTTATAGATATAATCTTACCCATCAGCAACTTTGCAGAGGTATTCACGTTGATCTTCTCTTAGTGGTACATCCGTGAAGTCTGATTCCAGCCAAGACAATAAGAAAACCATCGAATGAAGATGTAAATATTTGTTATTATGGTGTCATCATATCTTAATAAAGTTTATTTACGCTCTTAGCATTATATATAGGTTCAGTTATTACATCAGTTCAAACATATCATAAGTTTCCATGATTACTTCTAAGCATACAGAAACCAACTTATGCAGGTGCACTGTACTACTAATTTCTACACTAACGACTAAACTATACTCTCACATCTGAACTGCATGTTGAGTATGCCAAAAATTTCCAGAAGATATACTACTGATGGACATATTTCATAAAAATAAATACAAAACTAAAACAAGAAAGGGGAGATCATGAAAAATGGAAGCACAGTGCCATTGTCAAGGAGAAGAGAACTTGTCTTTGTGAAGTTTATAATAGACATATTCAGGGTTTTTGCAGACAAACTTGCTTCCCATTGTTTTTACTACCTTATATGTTCTCTTCTTTCTAGGTTGATTGAAACCCAACACCAATTGTATCATGTATGTCAATAATATACATCCTTTAATTAATTAAGTGGGTAGATTTGGAACTACAGATTAGTAAACTAATCACCAGCCAATACCAATGTAGGACTTCCAATGAGTTGAAAGCTATTATCAGAAGTACACTCTTTCACAACCATATTTCCCTTAAAGCTCAATAGTAGCAGCACATTATAATTTCACTACATACCAGCGCCTGTAATATTGGATCCCTTAAAAGATGTATTTCCTGTTGCAAGTGCACCTTCCAAGTTAGCATTGCTTAAGTTTGCCTGCAGAAAGTGGTCATTCACGCAGACAACCAGAAAGAAATTCGTTAATTACAGTGGACTGGGGGCACATTTTCAACTTAGACTGAAAGAAAGTTTGAAGTTGTTAATCCTTTCCCATTTGATTGTATCCATATGCAATTTATATTCTGTCTAATTGCAGATGGCTAACAATTATGTTAATGATGCATCGTGATATTTTATGTTAACTTGATTGCAACTTCTATGCCATAATAACTGGAAGTGATTTCTTCAAAAGGGAAAAAGTGCATGCCGCAAAGCATTCTACAAAAATGAGTTGTTAGAAGAGTTGAGGTTCTTTAGTTGTGATTTCTTTTAGAACATGTTCATCTGCATTCACAATTACATCCCTCATATTTTCATTTGGTCATTTGGTATCGAGTTTTGTCTGTATCTATTTGAAACATTTATAATTTATCTTCAAATAATATAACAAAAGGACAGTATGAGGAAACATGTAATCATATGTTGAGAAATTTGAGGATTAATTATCTCCCCTCTTGAATAACCCCACTCACACAATTTCCCTATTTTTGGTTGATACGAGTACAATACACACAACACAACAAACAAAGGCCATATCAACACGGAGTAAGAATCTCAAGATGGTCTTGGACAAAGGATTAGATATTAAATTCCCATTAGATTCTAGCTTAGTGAAATCACCCTAATAATACTGGAACACAATTACCTTCGTCACATTAGCCAGGGAAAAATCTGCATTTCGAAGATCAGCATCCGAAAGATCAGCACCTGACAAAGACAGCAGATGGGGAGAGAATGAATGTGAATTGTAAACAGGATTCGAAATGTTTACATTACATTCATTATTATAACATTAGTGTTGGACAAACCTGTTAAATCAGCATCAAAGAAGCTAGCACCTATTAACTTTGCACCTTTAAAATTGGTTTGTCTCAGTATTGACTGTAACAGGCAATGTTAGTTAACTTGTTAATTTTTTTCATCAAAAGCACACATTCGAATGACTCCAGCATCAAATTTCAAATCAATTTAGTTTTAAACAGAGTTCAATGAGAAAATAACATATGCACTTGCAGTGTAAAAAGTTTTCATACTGTGAAAGTTAATTTCATTTAAAAAATTACGTTGATAGATAAAATGTATTAAATTAAAAACAAAGGGGAAAACAGAAAAAAAGCTACACCGTTTTGAAGTCTTGTTTGATCAGAGTCTTGCCACTGAAGTCCTTCCCAGTGAGATCTTGTCCCCTTGTCACTTCTTGCCCATATGGCCCTCCACCCTGAATTCACCACACCCATCATTCATCAACTCAAAAAGCCTTTAACTTGAATAACTGGGGTTGAAATTCTCATCTACAAACTACAAAATGTTGAGTTATTGATTACCCTGAATGCAAGTGCGGGATCAACAAAGATGAAAGAAGCAGAGAGAAGAGCAGCGAGGGTGGCAGAAGACACGGAGCCACCCAATGAAAATGTGAGTTTCTGAGATGGCTGGCGACTTTGCTTTGCGTTGAATCCCTGTGAAATGAAGGCGAGGGAATTACGCAGTTGAAGTTGAATAAGAGAGAAAGAGGTAGAGTAGTATACGAACCAGAAGAGGAAGAGGAAGATGAAGAAGAGTGGTAGGTTTGAAATTGGAGTTTGAGAGAGAAAGATGTGGCTTAGAAGTGGAACACAAGGAGACGTTGAGAACAAGAGCCATTTCTTGCAGATGCAGCTGTGATAGGTACCATCTCGCATGTGGATAATATTATTTTTCTCCACTCACCTAAACTATTCCAAAATCTCTTTTAATTGTAAACAACATTTTAATCAACTCACAAAAATTGAAAAAATAGTTAATTTATTTAATGAGATTATATTATATTTCTTAAGATTATACTTATTGATATGATGCTTCTAAGAAGCTCATACACTTCTCTTAAATAGCATATCGGTGTCTGATCTGTCGGTGTCACGCTCTGTAGGACACTTATCCGTGAAGTGTCCAATTCAAAAATATTTGTTAGATTTCTGACAATTCTAATATAGTTCTAACACAATTTTAAAAAAGAAAAATACATTAATTTTTAAAAATTCAAATTTTATTGTATAAATTGTTATTGTGATTATAAAAATAAGAAACAAATCATTGTGAACCAGTGATGAAAAACATCTTTCTGCTCCAAAAAATAATCTAAAACATACTTGTACACATAAATCTTTATTATCAATTTATATAATTCATAATTATATAATATATAGATCCGTATCCCGTGTCCTACATTTTAAAAATTTTACGTATTTTCGTGTTCATGTGAATGTCTATATTTTTTATATCCTCCAAATATTTTCATTAAATATATAAATAACGAGTAAGTTTCTCTGGAATAAAGAAAGAAATTATAATAATTACAATGAAAGCCCTTTCATAAACTAAAATATATCACAGACTCAACATATTACTTATAAACATATTTTTACAATACTTATAAAGAACCTCTCAACTAGTAAGGGAAGACTTAATTTATTAATTTAAACCCTAAATTTTTTTAATCTTACAAACTTTAAAAGAAAAAAAAATCCATACATAAGTCTTTCAAACTTCTACTTTTGTAAAAAAAAAATTATAAGATCATCTTTTTATTTAAAAAATCACTTTCAAAAACTGCATTTATTGTTTAAGCTATATTTTTCTTAAATATTTAACTATATAATAAAGATCACGGGTGAAGAACGCTCTGTCAACTTCCAGAAAATTTCAGTTACGAATTTCCAAACGCGCTTCTAGAATAAAAAACAGAGGAAAATGGCAGAGCCAGAAATCAGCAACAGTAAGAGAGGAGGAAGATGGTCTCTCAGTGGAATGACGGCTCTTGTCACCGGCGGCACCCGTGGGATCGGGTTGGTTTTCATCTCAACGCACATTCTCTTTTATGATTCTTCATTTCGCTTTTGCTTTCTTCTGATAATTCGTTTGTTTCAAACTGTTTTAGGCACGCCATAGTGAGTGACTTGGCCGCGTTTGGCGCGGCTGTGCACACTTGTTCGAGGACCCAAACAGAGCTCAACAAGTGCTTAGAAGAGTGGCAGAATCAGGGATTTAAGGTTACTGGATCGGTGTGTGACGTGTCCTCGCCGCCTCAGAGAGAGAATCTTATTCAGGAAGTAGCATCCACCTTCAATGGCAGGCTTAACATCTATGTAAGCTTGTTCTACTCATAATGTTGAGCTCATGCTTTCGATTATATTGTATTTATAAGTATGTGTACAAGTAGTAAATTGACGCCATTTGTGAGAACAAGAAAAGAAAGTCAAGAAGATAAAGAACAATTTCGGGTTGCAGAGACTCAAGATGGAAGTGTTGATGTTGATGATTCAATAAGGTTGTGTTGATGCTTTGAAGGGTGAGGAGAACATACCAACGTCTATGACTCAAGAGGAGAAGACTAATAAGGTTGTGCCAATCAAGAGAGCAAGGAGCGCCAGATAAGTCACGCAGAAGATTGTTGTCGACGTAGGTGAAGCTTAGTCATTATATATGACCAAGTTGTTGCCACACATGAAGCAACAATTGTATTCGTTCAAAATGACTGAATTAAGAATGATGGTGGAACAACTAAGATTTCAACAAGATCTTGGACGACTTGGAGAATATTGAGGTGAATTTGGGGGATGAGGATTAGGATTTAGTTATGCTTTGATAGTAACTTAATGATGTCCACCAACTGTCTATACCTCTTACACGAGAAGGTCCAAACATGCAGAGGTTGACTCCAGTTATCAACTTACGCGTGATAAGGAAGTGAGGATAGTCAAACCTACATAGAGGTTTTGCATATGTTGACCTTATCAGTTATGCTTTGACAACAACTAAGGAGATAGACGGTTCAAAACCTAAAAGCTTTCAGGAGGCTATAGAAGGTTCAAAAGGTTAGCAGTGGCAAGTTGCCATGGAAGAGGAAATTGAATCTTTGAGGAAGAACCACACGTGGATGCTTGTTGATCTACCAAGAAACCTGAAGGAGGTAGCATCCAAGTGGGTGTTCAAGAAGAAGGAGGGAATACCAAGGAGAGATTCAAGGCTAGACTAGTGGTGAAAGGTTATACACAAGTGGAGGGAGTCGATTATAATGAGATATCCTTACCTGTGGTAAAGCATTGTTTCATAAGGATTTTAATGTCTATTGTTTTCTGGTACAATTTGGTGTTAGAAGAACAGTTAGACAGGAAGACAACGTTTTTGCATGGTATTCTGGAGGAAACTGTTTATATGTAACAATCCGAGGGGTTTGTTCAAGAGGAAGAGAAGGTCTGTTTCTTGGAAAAATCTTTGTATGGTTGAAATAGAGTCCAAGGCAATGTACAAGACATTTGAGGTCTTTCTAAGGCAAACAGGTTCCAGAGCTGCAGCTATGATAGCTGTGTATACATCCTCAAAAATGAAAAAGAATTTGTAGTGTTTTTACTTTTATATTGTGGATGATATTCTTATTGCCAGCCAATATAAAGATGAATTACAAGAGATCAAAAGAAAATTAAGTTCAAAGTTCGAAATGAAGGATCTTGGTCCCGCAAGGCATCTACTAGGGATGGACATGCAGACGGACCAGACGGTTGGGATATTGCATTTGCCTCAGCAAGGGTACTTGCAAAAGGTGGTTGGGAGGTTTATGACGCATGAATCTAAACCTATGGGGAAGCCTTTGAACATCATATGAAGCTCTCAGTTGCTTAAGTTCCAAGTACTGAGGAGGAAAAGATGAAGATGAAGACTACCCGTATGCTAATGTAGTTGGTAGCATCATGTATAGTATGGTCTGTAGTAGGTCGGATCTGCCTCATGTTGGTAGTGTTGTTAGTAGGTACATGATAGACCTGAATTATCTTATGCTACTCCTTCTATATAGGTCTATATATATATAGAGTTTTTGTGAACTTTGTCAAGATACTAAAATAGTGAAAGTTCTCTGCATATAGATCTTTTGTCATCAATAAAGTTTTTTCTTTAATTTTATTGTTGTTTTTCTTGCTTTGTTAGTGTTGAGAACCCAACAATATTGTTTATAGTCAGGTATGTTTTATTCAGTAGACTTTAACAATACCTACAAATGCTCCCAATTTGAGATCATAAGCTTCCATTACTTGTTAATGATTCACTTTCAAAGTAGTCTCCCTCCATTTAATTTACTTCTCCTTAATCAGACATATGCATGACTTTTGCTTTATTTTAGGTGAACAACGTTGGAACAAACTTTAGAAAGCCAACAATTGAGTACAGTGCTGACGAATACTCACAGCTGATGACAGTTAATTTAGACTCCTCATTCCATCTGTGCCAACTTGCATATCCTCTTCTGAAAGCATCTGGAAAGGGAAGCATTGTGTTCATTTCGTCGGTTGCTGGTGTGGTCAGCTTGGGTACTGGAGCTGTCTATGCAGCAAGTAAAGGTGAGTGCCATCATCAAGTCTTTTCTTTCATGAGCAATTGATCATTAAAATTTTATCACAAACAAAGAAATATACTTATACTTTTGCTCCACTGATTTTTCAGCCGCAATTAATCAGCTTACAAAAAATCTGGCATGTGAATGGGCAAAAGACAACATAAGGAGCAACTGTGTTGTACCGTGGGCTACTAGAACCTCGCTTGTAGAACATGTAGTTTACTTGATCCCATTTTTTTTATTTCTTTTGGCTGTTCTCCTCTCTACCAAAGCCTTAAAACAATATTAATATGCAGACTCGACATTAGCAAACCATCCAAGTCCTGCAAGATTGGGAAAATGTTTGTTAAGTACTGAACTAAGTTTACCACTTTCAGAACCATAAAAAAATGGACATGTTAATTGACATTCACTATCTTCACCAAAATAATTGCATGTCATATACTATTGACTCCCATTATCATAAAACCAACATAGTGAACCCTTTCCAATCTATAAGGCCTGCTTGTGGATTGATGGATAAATGAATTACTCTGGCTATCAAGTATTTCCTGTTGTGTCTGACATGAAGCTAACACCTGTGTATTTGATTGTGTTTAATTTTTCTATTTCATAAATTCCTGACTTACTAAGTACTGCTAGCTAGGCATTCATTAAGGTAGATTTTGAAGTTGATAATATTACGGAGCCAACCTATCCTAGCAGAACTTTTGTTAGTTTTTCTGCTTGGAAATTTTATGTTTATTATATTCAGATAATGGACTAATGCATCATCAAGAAAATCGTTTTATTCATTGTTTTGGCAATTGAAGTTTGAACCAGATGTGGCAGATATTTTGAAAATAGAACACAACCAGGCATGAAGTTAAACAGTAATACTTTTTTATTGCACTAAAAGAAATAGAATGTGAAAGTGTTGAAATGAGTATATTACTACTGGTGCTTATCTTTGTTAGATGATGTTGGCAATGTGTTTGATCTAACTTGATTTTTTTCTTTTTGATAGTTGTTGAAAGACCAAAAGTTTGTGGATGAAATTTTGTCCCGTACTCCAATTAAGCGTATAGCAGAACCTGAAGAAGTGTCTTCGTTGGTGACTTTCCTTTGCTTGCCTGGTGCTTCTTAC
>Ga0123341_1003450_pt1 | contig 13563 bp, 7 predicted proteins | sample Turbeapinknodule_FD_89959 | JGI IMG/M metagenome (GOLD analysis project Ga0123341, IMG submission 89959) | Root nodule microbial communities of legume samples collected from Mexico - Turtle bean Mexico pink nodule | ecosystem: Host-associated > Plants > Roots > Nodule | place: Mexico: Nepantla... | reverse complement strand
CCTCCTCCTCCTCCTCCTCCACCCCCTCCATAATACACACTACTCTTGACGTGGACTTTCTTATTATTGTTGTAGGAGGTGTTGTGTTTTCCTTTTACTTCTTCTTTTATCCCTTCACTAGGAGTAGGACTAGAAGAAGCGTCGCCATTTTTCAGATCGTCACATCTAAGCCCAACAATTGTCGTCGATAGGGCAAGGATTAGACAGAGGACCCCAAAACTTGTTCTGAAGCTCTCCATCTTCAACTTCACACACTACAAACAGAATTTTGTACAATACATATAAAGCACAATATAACTTTTATATATATACACACACAGTAGCATATGGTTGTGAGAATTTTATTAGGATGTTGGATGAAGAACTGAACAGTGTCGGACCCCACCAAGTGAAATGTAGTATAAGATTGCATAGCAGTTAAGGTGATGCCTTTGTCCTTACTTTGTCCCCACTTTGTCCCCTAACCTCTCCCACTAACACTGCACACTTTACCCCCCTTTGCCACCTTGCTTCCCAATAATGGACTCCCACCATAATATTCTATTTAGGATAACCTCAACTTTAATTCTTTCCAAATAAATGCAATCAATTTGTATAATACCACTTAACAATTTATGCTACATGCCACAAAGCAAATGCTCAAGTAGCCGAAAAAACTGGATGTGTGAGGAGAAAGATAGCAAAGATTGAAGTTAATTAACTGTGACAGTTAATTATTTTGATGAAAAATTAAAAACAGTGGCTTTTTTTTGGAAATGAGATTGAGGAAAAATGAATGTATAATTCATATAACAAAACCTATACTCCCCTCTCATAGCTAGCATTGATTGGAATATGAAAATCAAAGACAAATTTCACCTAATTAACAACATCGGGTTAGGGGTTAGGATAGTGGTTACATAGTGGTCTTATGTTATATGAAAGATCTATTTAATACAAAATTCACGTTCCGTCTCTAGCATGTGCCAACTTGTTGGATTAAAAACAATTATATTATTGTGAGTGACGATTCATTCTTAAATTTGGATGTCTAGTTCTTAGATTCAGTTTGTTTATGTGGTTTGTTATTGTACCATTTCGAATCGGATAGGCATTTTGACCGAGCTCACTAAGGATCTATAAGGGAAAGTGATCGCGTGAGAGCTTTCCATGAGCCGTGAACCGACCTAACAGGTCCAAAAACACGACCTGTTTTGGCCTTGGCCCAGTATCACGCAACGTCAGCAAGGAACGAATTCCCCTAAAGGAAAGTATAACGTTTTTCCTGCACAACACATATTTTCGATAGCGTAATAAATATAAATTTCATATCCCAATAGCATAATAAATATAAATGTCATATCCCCAATAACTTAATAAATATTATCCTTATTATCCCTGATTACGCTGTTTAACTATTCCGATTTATATACTTTATATCCAGATTTTATAGAGAGTTACTCTGAAATGACACATTAATTCCTGGGTCAGAAATCCAAGCCCATGGACGCTTATAAATAGACACTCACCCACAGGGAGTATCATCTCAACTTGCATCTTTGCAATATATTTTTATCATATATACTCTTTTTTGTGCTCTCACTGACTTTAGCGTCGGAGTATAATTGCAGATGGAGCCCCTCATCTCCATAAGATCAGTTTGCTAAAAGCCAAGAGACTATTACTAACCACCTCATCCAGTTGGCGACCGACCACCAGAAGGGAGTCCAAAGAGAGCTCATCCATACTCCGACCGACTTCGAGTCGGCAAGAACAGCTATCATCAACTATATTATTCAAAGAGGTTTTAAGGTTGAATCATAAGTTGTTTTTACTTTTAGTCTAAAGATTGATCTAAATTAAAATATTATTCTTGGTAAAAACAAAACTTACAATTGCATTTTGCTTTCATCCTCTTTCTTTTTGGTTCTAGTACCTACTGTACATTAAGTTAGATGGCTAGATTTCTTTTTCATTTTCTATGACATTGCATTGGGAGGTATTTTGACGGTCTTTACAGATATATTGTTATTGGAATGATGATACACATTGAGTGAATAAGTGACAACTTCACAAACAATTAACAAAAAAAATATTTGTGTAGTCTTGTGAGGATAAATTGGGGTGACACACTTATATAAGAAGAAAGCAAGATCTAGAGGAACTTGCTTTTAGGTAAAAAAAAATGGGAAAGTTGGGTTGCTGTGCATACCATCCACACCAGATATGTAATTCAAAATACACTCCTCCCACCATCCACGTGAAACCCAATATTAACTAAAAACAAAATACCGATAGTATAATAAGCACCTTATAGTATTCATAAACCAATGAAATGATGGTAAATATAAGATTGAAAAGCACAACATCATAAATATTTGTTCCTCTTACTTTGTTTTAAATAAGAAAACTGAGGATCATCGAGACTCGAAATGTTATGGCACAAAAATCTTGACCATACCATTTCAAGTCTCAAGCACCAACGTATCTCTAATTTGGCTTAGCTACATCACGTTAGGGAAAACTAATTTTTTTCCAAAATCTTCGTGTATATCCATATTACTGATTAACTTCTACCTAACATATTAAAAGGTCTCCATGTTACATGAAGCTTAGTAATTAATTAAAGACCATGACAGTCTTCCACTACCTAAGCAACGATATTTTAGATTAAGATAGAAGCAATGATGTTTTGATTAACAATATAGTGTTTGTTTCTTTTAAACTCATGCTGTTTTCCGGCATAATTCCAACACCATTCCTGCTGTCACAATAGATTAGCTTGGACAGTGTTTCAATCAAACCTATAATGTTAAGCTTTTGTTGACTGTTTTGCTTTTTGGGTTTTAGTATTGAAGCCGAAAAAGGTGATGGGCAATAATGCACTGCCATACAGTGCTCTCCATCTGCGCCCATTTACACATTTTTTTTGTCAATTGGTGAGCAAATAGTTACCACCAATCATTTAAACTAAGCTATTCATGTCTTATTCTCCATGTAATTTTCATGTCAATATAGACACGGAAGCATATTATCCATCTTCCTTTTCACTGCACCATACAAAAAGCACATACTTTCTCATCCAACGGTACATCTAAAATCATCCTTTTTAGCGTTTGATCAGTTTTTTTAAAATTTAAGCCTTAAACTTAAAGTTATTTAACAATTTTATAAATTTAGAAACTATTTTGTGTTAAAATTTATTGAGTAATATAAAATTCTAAAATCTCGAGACTTGGGATAAAATATAAAAAGTAAAAGTCAAAAACTCCTATTGATCATTCATAGTTTTTTTATACAAAGATCATTCGTAGTTTATGTGTACATACACAATTTAGTAGACAGCTAAAGAAACAGGTTGTAGTTACAATTAATAGTTCTTCTGTAACTTGTATATAAAGCTGCACTATACACTCTTCCAGGTCCTAGCCACCTTTTGGTAATTGATTGTTCAGGTGTGGCCTTCCTTAGAAGCTAGTCTGTTTCCAAAAACTACTAACAAAATAAGTAAGCGTATATTGCATATATGTATCTATAACTACAGATCAGGCATAAGCCTGGAAGAAAAAATATCTAGATACTAATCTCTCGGAAAAAAGGTTAATGAACTGGTTTTGTGTTGGTGATTTACATGTACTAACAGATTTATTTATACCTTGAACTTATTAGGCCAACGGCTTTTTGTAGGTGCTGTTTGAAGTTGTTAGCCAGTTTTCTGGTTTAAAATGGACATTTTTTTATTTGTAAAAGTTTTGGGATACCTCTAAAGTATTTCTATTTATTTATTTAATTCTTTGTTGATAAAAAAAAATTCTCAAAAAAAGCTGTTGAAAATAAAAGTGGAAGAATAAAGAGAAAAGGAAATAATTAAAATGAAGGTAGTTTAAGGTGTTGGAGTACTCTTGGTTGTTAAAACTCCCATACAGCACTCATTAACACAGTTCATAGAATGGAGAAAAAGAAAAAGGGAAAAAACTGGAGAACTCTTTTTATTCACTGATGATTGAGAGGCATTTACAAAAACACTATGACGCTTGAATTTATACGCTTGAATTAATTTATTCTCTTCTCCGATGCTGAAATAGAACAACAATTGTCCAATTGAAGCTGGTCCAGTATTTTCTGTGTCATCCGAATGTAGGAAGAGTGGCCTTCAATAAGATGTGTCACATCAACCTGCAAAGCAACAAAAAGAAAAAATGTCACCTTCAGGCAAATAAATCGTTGCAAAGTAAATAGTTGCATCGAGCATATAATGGAAAATAACTTACATTCTCAATGCCATGAATATCAACAGATTGAATTCCAGCCAATCCTTGAGAGAATAAACTGCATTAAAAAAAATATAGAAAAAAAAATTTACGACCTTGTGTTGTCTTTGACGAGTATGATTTGTAGCAAGTCAAAAATTGACGAAAATCAGGTATTTCCTTCCGGTTTCATGCTCTCAGATAAGGTGTGTAGAGTAAGAGTGAGTTATACATTATTTTCCCAATTTTGATATAACAAACAAGGGTAAAGTAGTTTTCATTTCAGGTCAAGACAGTGAACTAAGGACGTGGAGCAATTGGCAGCAATATTTGAGATTCTCCGGTACATGATGAAATATTACACAAAAATAAAGGATTTTATCAATTTTAGGTTTCTAACAATGATAAAAAAAATTGTCTATACCTAAATATTCTGTGGTGAAATTAGAATAGCAGAGTACGATGTTAGATAAATTCTGACCGAGCATCTTATTAGTTTCTGTCCCATATTAATATTATAAGAGTATATTACCCCTTCAGTGAAATACATTATTATTCTTGTTCTAATTTCATGTAAAATAATCAGGGTGTGATGAAGGGATGTGATGAAGGGGTTGCTAGAATTCTGAATGTAGAATGGGTGCAGGTAAAGGAAAGCAGATTAGAAGAATTAGAAGGTTTAGATGTGCTGGTGTTATCATGTTCAGAGAACCTTATAATGCTGCTGAGGGGTGTTATGTGACTCATCTGCTATAGCTGGGGTTGAGCCGGTTTAAGGGGCTAGGATATGCGGTGAGCGGTAAAGTGAGGAAGGCCCAGCTGTGATCTCGGGAGTGTAGAGGTTTCTCTTCATGAGTAAAGCTTAGCAAGAACCTTAATAGTTTGCTTTGCTGGATGTGTCCTCTGGAGGGTTACATTGCACCAGCAAGCATCAATCGTGTGCTGTATAAGCTACTAGTAAACGGACCACAGGTTTGGCACAGAATTACTAGTACTGGTACTGTGAAGGCATCAAGTGCTACCGAGTTATACCATAACCAGCTTTGGTGACAAATACAGTGTGTTCTTTGCAGCTATACTATAGTTATGCAGAATCCTTATAGCAAAACTGTCTTTTATTCTATGGTATAGCTTTTCTTAGTGTTGTTCTTGCTTATGTAACTTGTATAAGAGTTGAGACACCCCTAAAGTGTTTCTTTTTAATTTATACTTATTCTTTGCTGATAAAATAAAAACATTATTATTCTTGTTCTAATTTCATGTAAAATAATGTTTACAACTCATTTTTTCCCTTGCCTATCTATCACATTACTTGTCTTAACTATTATTCTCTTTTCTATGCTAGAACTGTTATGAAAAATTGTGTAGTGCGGACTCAAGAGTTACACTTGCTAGTGGAACTTAACATGTCTCCTATATGGATAGCACATACCTGGCACGGAAAGTTATACCTAACGTCCAGTCATTGGAAGAGTAAGCATTCACAAACCTTCCAGCCACAATCTGCATGGTGGCACTATCATTAAATTCTAAATGATAAAGTTCATGGATGGAATAATAAGAAAAATTGTAGAGAAATTCCAGGTACCTTTCTAGCTGTCGCCCAGTTTTCGTCTGCAATTGAGATGGGTGCTCCAAGCAAAACAACCCTTTCCACTATTCCAGCTGCATAAGACAGCACAGTATGAAGAAATTATAAAGCAAACAGTATAAAATTCCAAACACATGAAAACCAATACGTGGGGGATTCTAGATTACCATTGTCTCCTTTGGAGTCAGCCAAACATTGGAGACATTTGAAAATAACACGGGCTCCCAATGAAAAACCTACTAGTGTCACAGGCCTGGATCATAAATAGAAAGCTACCAAATATATTGGATTATACAATGAGACAACATTATCATCAACCTTTAGCAATTTAGATGGTGTCACCTGTTTCCTTGCAAGCCTGTCAACAGTACTTCAGAAAGCACCTTACCAGCCTTGTCTGATCTGCTCCAATAAAGAGAAAGCGAGCTAAATATAATGTAAGAAAATTAAATGGTCATAATAGATGACTTGCAACAAGATACTAAGTAACACCTTCTGTTCAAGAGAAACCATAACTTAAAATTGTTTATACTTGCCACGACGAAGACAAATTTTACATAATGGTAACTTAAACATTGATGTCCGCATCCCAATCAACAAATTTGAATTCGAATTCATACGTATCAACGTGTAGATATAGATATGCAATCTTTGCTAGCATATAGTTTCTATTTAATTTAAATTAATTGATCGTGTTGGTTAAATCAAAGGAGGTTAAATGGATCAGAATCAGCAGATGCAGACTCATTTATTACAACGTCCATAACAATATTAATAATATATTCTTAAGATCAAGAGTACTCTGGAAGCCTATAACCTGAAATTAAAAGCAACCCATCATCTGTGTTTATGAGGTGGACCAAAGGTGTTATCTTTTAAGGTAAGTGAAGATTTCAATTTGTAAATTCTCTTTGGGGTTGGAGGGCTGGATGGAGGTTTACGAAGTACTTGGAGCCAGAAAAAGCCAAGGAGCACTTTTGGCGTGCATTTGGTGAGTACGTGGACCTAGTAAGAGTAATTGGTCTCCATTTGGGTTATGCTTGAAGAAGGGGTCTTGAAAGATTTATTGGCAGTAGGTTAAGGGAAGCAGAATGGAAGGAAATAGCTTGATGGTATGGTAGTAGGAATGCTAGTAAGGATGCAGGGAGTTTAATTCTGGGTAGGTAGATGAAGTAGGGACTGGTATACTGTCAAATGGTATACTGGATGCCTAAAAACCGTTTCCGGTTCATGGAAAAAGAATGCCAGGGCATTGTATATCATTAAGCTAGCATGTGGAATGGAGGTTCTAAGTCAGTCTTGAGATAGAAGCTTGGAAATTGGGAGCCGTATGGTGGAGAAGAAGGAAGGGTAGAAGCTTTTCAATATGAATCAAAGCTGGTGGAATTCCTGCTACCTTTCCAGCTGCTAAGGGCTACAAAGTAAAAGCTTGTGGACTTTTTTCCCACACTGGAATATTGCTTATTGCAAGATGCTTCTATGCTGAATTTTCTAATGTGGAGGCACGTTTTAGCGCACTCCAGGCCTATCTCCCTTTTAAGTTTGTAAAGTTTAGAGGTGCAAAAGTTTTTGCTGCAGCCACAATCATGATTACTCCACATGGTTCTGCAGAATGTGGTATAATGGGTGCTGGTTTGTGGTACTTTGGGAGCTCTTAGGCAATGGTATCTTTAGATCTTTGTGTAGGTTTTTTGGGCTGGTAGAAGGGATATTTTCTTTTCAAGAAAACAATACCTTTAGTTGGTTTGGGTTTTTTGGATTTGTATACGGATTGAGGTACTCTGAATTATCTCTTTTATTATAATTTATTCTTTGGTGATAAAAAAAAAATGTTAGTGTCAAAAGTGTTTGCTACTTTAATAACCATCATAGCTTTATTAAATGGATACTACAACCAAGAAAGGCACTTACCTGTCCACTGCAATTGCCCATTTGCTGTCAATAATATCAAATGTGGCAAGTAAAGTTGTTGGCCATGCTAGCGCTGTCACTAGTGAGCCTAATATTGTCATCATGGCACCATCTTTCATCAACCGAATCGCAATTTCTACAACATTATTAATCACCAAAACCTTAAGTTTGATGTCAAATATATTTTATCATTACTAGAACATATATATACAGGGGATTCAAAGAAACTACGTGAAGTAAGCCAGTCCCGGACGGCTGTGCTCAGTGCAATCAAATTTTTAGACTCATATTGGAGCACGTACCTATACACACAGGTTGTTAGTATAAAATATTAGAAATATTAAGAAAGTGAATTCAAGAAGAGTAGGTTTGATTCCGTCAGATATCATATAACATTTAGTAAAATTAATAATTCATTAGAAGAAGTTATTTACTGAAGAGCGGCACATAAGTTTCAAAACTTGTGAGTATTTTACATAACCTTCCCTATTAGCGTATGCGCTTTTATGAAAATAACCAATTAAAGATGGGAATAAAGTTTTGGAAATAAAATAGAAACTGATGAAAAACCAACTTGACTAAATTATCAAATAATGTGTAAGAAATTTTGAAGTAATTGACTTCTGTTTGGTCCAGCCCACAAAAAACTGTATTAAAGGTGTATCTCAAGAAAAACAAAGCCGCAATCCAAAGATAAAACTGCTTTTGACCACAGTAGAGCACATTTATTCTATACGTTACAGTAACAAAATTCTAGTTGTAGAGGATATTTTTCTTCATACCTCTCCATGTTATCATTGAGACCTTCCCAAGGTTCTACGAAATCTTTCTCCGCAAATGCATGCCCAGAAATGGAGATTCTAATTGCTAGGTGCTGAAAATTGAAAATAGAGGTTTCCTTTAAATTTCAATAATCATATTAGGGTATTTCACAATTAACTATAATAAGATCCTCCTGGGTTCATCAAGTCAAGCACAATACAAGTGCCTCCTAGTGAGCCTACCAAGTGTTCTTGATCCAGCCAAACCCCTGAAACAGCTAATAGTTCAAAGTAATCAGTATCGTGTAATGACATTTTGGAACTTACGCCTTGATTAGCGCCTCCAACACTTTTTAACTCAAATTCCTCCAGATTTCCAATTCTTGTTGCCATCTTACACCCAGAAAGGCCAGCTCCAGCAGCTGGATTACAAAAGAAGCAAGTCACTTGGCATTAATCCATATACATTTGAAAAGGGGTAATTTTTGCCTCAAATAGTATAGGTTGTGTGTATTTTCAGTAGTTCAATTGATGGTGAATGCTTTCTCAACGTATGCAAACCAAATTTAATTTTCCACACCTCCAAATGATGCCATAACGGCCACAGATCCAGCAGCAGATCCTGTAGCAGTTGCTGCAGCGGCAAATCCACCAGCTCCGATGGCAGGAACAACACTGCCTAGCGCAGGAGCCAAAGCACCCAATCCATGAGCAATTGCCGGGGCAGCCAAGCCTGTCAAAGCATTTCAATACTTAAGATACTCCTATTATCTGACCCGACTTTAAGTTAGATATTCAGTATCGGATACATGCCCCCAGTTACAGCCATTATGGCTCCTCCAGTTACAGCAGCTGCTCCTATGATACCTCCACGCTTCCATTTATCAAGCGTAGTTTCTGAACCTGCAGATTCTTCTTCCTTAGCATCTTCTTTATTCGCTTCATTTATTATAGCAAAAGCAACCATAGACTCCATTGCTTCCTGCATAATATCACGAAGAGGGTAAACTTTCAGCGATACAAGGCTTCTGAAAAACCAGTAAAGCATTGAGACATACGACCATCTACATCACATCATTAAGGAGAGAACTTTTTTGTATGAAATTCAGACATCACAATCATAACAAACAAGATTCACACGTCACAAACGTAACATATAAATTATAATACCATATGGTGTTTGAAATGCAGGCTAATGTTCCAAGCACACAGACCATTTCATTCCAGTTGACATCAAGCCATACAGAAAGCAACCGCAGAGCCACACGGTGACGAGCATCATAGCCCTGCTTTGACTTGTCAGTGTCTGCTACACAAGCCGCAACTAGTGTGTATAGAACCGTCACTTTCCTCTGGTAACCAACAAGGGTTGCCTCCTCAAAAGATTGTTCAAACGTCTCAATTTCTAGTGTATTAGAAGCTTGTTTCTTTATAGGCAGCAAAGCTGAGCTCTCCATACTGTCACACATATCATCTTGGCTCCCAGTTTTCTGCCTAGTTAGAGAATTGGCAGTAGGAGAAGTATCATTCAAGGTCAACGCCGACTCATGGACAGCTTCGGTCAACTCGGCTTCTTTCTTTGATTCTTCAGAAGATGTTGCACCACCTTCCTCTGACAGCGATGTCAAAAACTGGAAAGAAGCAACCATCATTTTATCATTATATTTTAATTTTTAACAAGAAAGAAAAGAAGCTATTTGTAAGCCATGAAACATTTTTAATCTACAGTATAGAAAATGAAAATGAAGGGAATGAAGAACACACAGATCGAACGTTATCTCTGAAATGAGAAGAGGAACAGGCAGTTTCCTTTATGCCCTGCCAGGAGTCTTCATCCACTCCAAGGAACCTGTCAATTTTTATCATCATATTGTTATTACGAGTTTAATCTTGATATCACTTACACTATTACCTAATTAGTAGTCTCCAATACCATCTTTAGTAATTATTACAAAAATCAATCATGTTAATTATAATACACATAAATGTGAATAATCTATTATTTAATAAGAATATAACTTTTTTACACTCTCCCTCAATCCTAACTAAGTTTAATTCTTATACGTGGGTTCTTAATTTAATTCCAACAAGGATAGAAAGAAACTCGTAACAGAACAAAACAGAATTAAAGATTATATATATAAAGACCAATTTAATAAGTTTAACTTCTAAGAAGAATCAAATGGAATAAATTATACATTCAATTATCATCTTAACACAGAATCCAGAACCGTACATTACAGCATTAATTTTGTTGTGTTTATATATATGAATACCTAAAAACTGAGCAGAGCAAATGAATGTTCTGGTGAAACCAGAGGTCCGAGTCGTTAATTTGAGAGACGGGAGAAGAAGTCTCTGTTCGACGAATCTGAGAGTGGTGAAGTGCGAGAGCGAACAGAGAAGCTGCAGTGCGTCTATGAGCAGGCAACAAGATTGAGTTCCTTTCTTCCATCAGTTACTTGATTTGAAGCCGATGGAAACTAAGGCGTTGATTGAACTGAAATGTGGAAGCAATAATCGCAATCTATCATCTTCCTACTAGTTCAAACACAAGAAAAACAAACATGCAGTTATTTTATAGATCAGAATGTAGAGCTCACAGTTGCGATTTCCTTTACCTTTTCAAACTTCAAGATCGCTTCTGGCTTTGACGAATGAATGATAAGAAAGTGCTATTTCCTCTCGCACTAGCGAGAAACCACGTTGCTCGCCGTAATAAAATGACATTCATCTTATTCCAGGGAAAGAAATTACAATTTATTTTCTTTTATATTTGTTATAATTAGCTCTTAAATTAGAAGTTCTAAATTTAAAAAAAAAATCAGATATTTATTTTTCATAAAATTGATCTAACCGAGAGTGAGAACTCAAGCGTGAGATAACATATTATGGATAGTCTAATAACGACTCGATAGCGGGTGGCCTATAAGTCTAACAAACACTCGCAATAAGTTCAAGACGGCTATAATACCATATTACTGGACTTTAAACCTAACACATGAGGGAGAGGTTCTAACTACTTATATATAATAATGAAATGTTCTTAATGTAGGATTTCCAAAACACAGAAAACACTACATTATACTTTCCACATACATAAATAAATAATAATTTTTTTTTAGCAGTAACATTTTGAGAAAACAAAGAGATTATGAAGATAGCGATGTCTATATACAGCATTTTGGTTTCTCTTTCTGTGGTTGATGAGGAACGGGAGCACCCTTGGCTCTTCCCCAATTACCAGGAGAAGGGTTCCTGATACCATAATCTTCTGCATCAAAAAATTCGCCACCTTCATTCACATCATTCAGCTGTTCTGGTGTTGAGGATGATGATATCAGTGTTGTTGAGGATGTGGATATTATTGCATACATTCCTATCGTCACAACTACTACTATCTTACTTAACTTCAACATTTTTTTTGAGCTCATCATTTTGGTTTCAATCACTATTCTGTCACTCCATTATAATGCTATTATTTCTATCTACCCTAATTATATTCATGATTTTTCTTCTATTTTTTTCTTAAAACTATATATCATATATATTATAGGTACTATAATGTTATGTATAGTAAAGTAGCTATTTACATTATAATATGATGACACAAAACTATGTTACAATACCATAAAATTATGGTATACTATTCTTCTCCAAAATGTTAAAAATTAAATTAATAAAAATTATTATTATTTACATATGTATTTTATTTTCGTTTATGCATATTGCAATTGAGAGATAACACCATGTTTTTTCCCGTATTTTTTTACCCTTTTTTGTAGTTTTTTCTGTCATTTTTCTGCTTTGTGTATTTGTCTTTGCTCAAATGCACATCTGATTGACTTTCTTTTCCATTTTTCTAATCTATTTTCATATTTTTTTTTCTATTCATAGAAATAAATAAATGCATATACTTAAAACTAAAAATTAGTAAATAATAATGTTCTTGCCTAAAAATATATTTAGTTTTTAAATTAAACATTTAAATAAGACGTAGTATACAGTTCGGATTTACGTTTTTATTTATATTTATTTAAGAAAAAAATATACTTTTATTTATTTTAGTCTTTACAAAATACACTCTTGGTTTTTATATGTTAAACTTATGATATAATTGTTTTAAAGCTTTTTACTAGTATATGAATTATTATTATTATTTTTAATAATGTTGCAGAGTATTCACTAACTTTACAGTGATTAGTCTCTTAAAAATCTAACCGCTGATATTTAATTGAGTCTCTCTTCTTTTAACTACAATTTTTTTTGTTTACAATACTCTAAAGCCTTAATAGAAAGAGTCTGAATCCAATACTAACATATATGGATTATGTATCATGTTAACATGTAACATATATAAAAGAAATTACAGGATCCTAAGACAAATATTATTTGCTTACCTTAAAATAAATGTTATAAATTAATAACAATAACTTCAATTTATTTAAGAGTGAGAAAATTTGAAATATACTTAGATTAAAATAAAAACAACAAATATAAAGGCTAAAAATATACTTAAGTTTTTTAAAACATGTCCCCTTAACAAAACTCTTTTGCTCACACTGAATGAATGATATATCATGATCATTGCATGTTCTTGGTAGTAATCATCTAGGTGCTACTTGTATTAGTATTTTATAATGTGGGATGTTAGGGTATAAATGCAATAACTAATACGTTTTCTGATTTAGTGAGGAAACTTCATGAATTATTTTGAGGGATAAATTTTTTAAATATTCATATATACTCCAATTTAAAAATAGCATAATTGTACTCAAACTACAAATTTTGAATGGTGAGAAGGGTGAAATAAAAACAAAACTATATAATGCGAATAATTTAAAATTTAAATAAATTGTATAAATAAAAATAAAACAAAGGGAATATTACAAAATTATTGATTTATAAGTATTAGCTATATTAAATAAAATTAAAATTAAAATTAGGTTGCGTTGTCTTTATTGACGTAGCTTGACAATTTTGTAAAAAATGATATAAAATAAGGTTGATGGAATTTGGAAGTCTTAAATTTTCAATTTATCTTAAAAAGTAAATTATATTCATCTAATAT
>Ga0123341_1003449_pt1 | contig 13566 bp, 6 predicted proteins | sample Turbeapinknodule_FD_89959 | JGI IMG/M metagenome (GOLD analysis project Ga0123341, IMG submission 89959) | Root nodule microbial communities of legume samples collected from Mexico - Turtle bean Mexico pink nodule | ecosystem: Host-associated > Plants > Roots > Nodule | place: Mexico: Nepantla... | reverse complement strand
GTAATTAATTGTATCTACTAAAATAGTTACTTATAGATGCAATTAATTGTATCCTCTGATCCCAAAGTATCCTAAAAAAATGGGAACCTTTTCTCATAGGTTTTGATTTTTTTTTTAAATTGAGTAAAAGTATTTAATAATTTTGTATTAATTATTAACTTATGATAAAAAAGTGAATATAAATTTGTTTGTCTGTAATGATTTGTTTCATAGTTTGTTGTTTGAGTATGTGTATATGCAATTTTTTGTTAAATATGAAAAGCAACCTGTAGAGAAGAAAGCAGTAGCAGAAGAAATCTTTTAGAATTTCATGAAGCAACATGAAAGGATTGCTTTCACAGGTCAAATACAAAAGCAACTATCCATCTAAATAAAATCCCAAAGAAAAGCAGAGCAACAAACATGTATCATAACTTTTTATTTGTTTCGTCCAATCTTATTGCATCAACCATGTGTTACCGTGTCTAAGAAAAGAAAAAAAAAAGTATACCTGTTCTTTTACAATACTTACAATTTACAAAATAATTATATTAAAGTAATGAGATGAATTCTCCATTTTTATTTTGCATCAATAATATATGCATGCAAATAATTTTCACCAAATAAGACTACTGGAAAGACCAAATCTTATAATTATCATTAGATAAAACTCTAGCTTTCCAAATTAAATCAGATTTGATATTTATGTTTTATTTTCCAAATAAAAGATGTTTTGGACTGGGACGGGAATTTCAGTGGCAGCATTTATAGAGTATGTTGGGATACAAAGTTGAAAGTGGTTAATAAAAGCTTTTACTACTGAAAAAGGCTATTTCTAGAAGAGAAAATTTTAAAAGAACTTGATTTTATATCCAAACAAGAACTAAGGCTTGAGCATTCAACATCTGACCTTTCTAATTTTCATTCGATCATATAGATATTTGTTTCACCAAGGTATGTAGGTACCATTCATATACCTGCTTTACATCATTACACAGCAACGATGAATATATAGTAGAAGCATTTGCATATGTTATGTAACTAAAAAAGCAAAGGAGGAAGGTGAACCTCAGATTTCAAAACTCCCTTTTTCTAATCATTTTTTCCTATTGTTGAAAGCCAGGTAAAAAAACAAAACCAACTTTACCATTCAGAATCATGTAAACCCAAAAAATTGAAAGAGTGAGCATTCCCATCATGTTAGGACTATCTCTTACCTGCAAGGAAGGGCATTTCAAAATGTAACAATTATCAGTACGTAATCGTTTTTTTTTCTCTTTCCATTTTAAAAATTAATCACTAATCATGCTGAAAAATTGCTGCTAAAGTGTTCAACTTTGTCTAAAAAACTAGCAATTTTTTTAAAATACATTTTCCATGAAAAAAATATACAAATTTAGACAAGTTATTCAGTTTAGCAATAGTTTGTTTACACGATTACTGAAATTTATTTTTAAAAAGGACAGCATGTGTAAAACATTGCATTATCCCCCAATGCCACAGGCTAAAGTAGAAGAAGGCTGGTACCCGAGTTAAGGGGAAAAATGCTCGAACCAATTAACTATGGTCAGGTCAAATTGGCTAGGTTTCTCAATAATATAAACTAACCTAGCTTGAAGCAAACCAATCAAATTTAGGTCAGGTTATGATATTGGTTATGATATTGGTTATGAATATTTATATATTTTTTAAAACTTTGACAGAGAAAATTAAATTAAATAATAAGGAGATTTCAGATTGTGTATTTAAAAAATTTAAAATATTATTCATAGAAGAAAAAAAACTGCAGTTCAAGACAGTTTGAACTCAAGTGGTTCGACTGTATGAGTATGACCTCAATAATCGTTGGTTACATCCCTCTGGACCTGATTTAACCAGTTTATCCAAACTAGAGGTATTTTGGTTAGGGTTCATCAATCTATCCGGATTCTTGATGACCCCATAGAACTTGCAATGAAATATTTGAACAGAGAACTACAGTAATTATCGAAACTAACCTTTAAGAGCTAATACTTGATGTCCCAAAGCAGAGAGGAATTTTTGGTATCAATCGCATATTTAAGATCAGGTGACACCCTCCCAGACATTCTATGTGATAACAACCTTGACTTCAAAACAGCCAGCAACTCCTTATGACGTGATTCCTTTCTCTTGAGTACTTGTATGTAAGCATGGAATCCAAGCCATTCCACTTCTTCCTTCTCCAACTCCAGAATCGGCTGTACATCTGAATTAAGACTCATGGAGCACATCCTTTTCTTTATCAGCATATGCATATATCTGGCAGTTCAGCATGAAAGAAAACAATTGATTAATGGTTGTATACTCCATAGAGTTGAAGTATTCAGAAAGAAATACATAATCATTTGATCGAAAACTCATGCAGAGCATTAGTTTCATGAGAAATAATAGGTTAGACACTTCAGAAAGAAAACTACATAATGTTTTATTGATTCTGAAAAGTAAAAAAGATAAAAGTTCAGGGTGCTGATGACTAAGTATTTCTAGAGTTAAGCTAAACAAGTTTCCTAACTGACTAGTAAGATCAAACTGTCACCAAAAGACTGGTTAAGATCCATCTGTCAACTAACTAACGACTTATAATTACACAAACTTAAGGTAAAACATACAGTATAAACATGTGTATGTTAGGTGCTAATTCATCCGAGAAAGTATACTCTGATAAGAAAAGTCTATCAAATCAAAATGAGAAAAGGCAGTCTTAATATAAGCTCGAAGGTAAGATCATGATATTACATTCATACCTCAAAGATCCCTGAATAATGTTTGAACAATATCTTTTGTGAAGTTTGAAGATGAATGATAGATCCCGAATATAACAATGAAACTTCATTGCACATAACAGAAATACTTGAAAAATATTTAATCTGACAACAGCTGCTGAATTTATATTCGAATCAAAGAATATCGGGTGGCATTTAGGTCTTAGAAAGAGACGCAGCTTCTCCTTAAGATTAATGCCTGGTTTACCTTGCCAGCGAACAGTAAGTGTGGAGCTTAAATGGTTACCCAAGTACCTGTTAGGCACATGGAATGGAACTACTTATTTCAAGGAAAAAAACCAAAATCTTATCAAAATTTGTAATAGAACTCAAAAAATCTTATCAAAATTTGAAACTCTACACTCAAACATTAATGATCAATAAACATAGAAGAAGATGCCTATCTATCAAAAATGCTAATTATGACAACAAGATCTATCAAAAAGCTTTAAAAGAATATTAACCTAGTGTAGTCAGCCTGAATTTCCATAGTGGAGCAATTGATAAGAAGACCACTCCATCGAAGAAATGAAGTAGCACCATCTTCACCCACATAAACCCTGTTCAATGAGGAACCTGATATCTGTTCTACATCAAAGTTCGCACCAAACTTTTTCCCATTCATGTAGCAATTGTAACCACGAAACCCTCTTTGTAGCCTGGAGAAAAAGCTATCTGCCTGCTTTTTAGAGGTTGATATGAAAAGGAAATCATCAATAAATCGCATTAGCATGTAAGAGGAAGATGATACTTTATCATCACAGTTGGTTTGCCCATCATCATTCTCCTTGCAGCTACCAGATTCAAGAGTCTTTTCAAGAAATGGAAATATTATATGTTTCTCCAAATGTCCATAATACATGGAACAAAGCAAAGATGACAAAATTCCTCCCTGGGGAATACCAATATCTTGCAAGTAAAATTTTCCATCAAACTGCAACACATTGTGCTTCACATGCTCCGTAAGATATGAAAACAGAACTTTCTTTTTTACAAGCTTACACCGTTCCTGATATAATACACGAGTTTAAATTAAGTAAAGGAATTTTTAAAGTAAAACTTGTTGGACATAAATAATCATATACTTTGAGAATTTACCACAATTTCTTTGAAAGTAAAACAATACTAAGACATTATAGCTTGAGAAATATGTACAGTTTGGCAATTAGGCCGGCTTACCCCATATTTATATCAACCATATACATTTAATATTCCTAAAACACAATAAATTTAACCCACAACTCAATCGCTCTTATTGTTCTCAAAGATAGATGAGTCACAATTAGAACAATAGACTTAATTATTTCATTTATTTAAATTACATAGCATTAAATGATCATGTTTTGCTAGATTTGGATACGAGTACCAAAATCTCATAAAAAAAGCCACACTAGAGACATGGAAAAAAATGCATGAAATTGTTGAGAATGAGATATCATTTGTCTGCTCTCTCTCCTTTCTAGTAGTTACAGGTCTCGTTTTGTGCCTTTAGAGATTTCACATCAAAATCTGTAGGGAGGATATTATGAGATGCTCAGTCCCAAATCGAGTGGTATGAGATTCTCGATGGAATATTTAAATGTTGGTTGACCTTAATAGCTAACTTTAAAGGAAAGGTTTAAGGTTTCCCAAGTGCTTAGGTGTTTATCAATTGGTATCAAAGCTGACTGTCGATGGAATGCTCGGTAGAGTAGAATAATTAAGCTTCTGGTTCTCCCCCTTTAACAATTAGATTTTAAGGGTGGGTTTCCCAAGTGCATAGGTGGTTATCGTTTTCTTTTCTCAAAACTGTATTTCCTGCTGAGACTTGGACAAAAGACTGTCAACAATAGTAAAATTTCCTGCACTGGGCTAAAGGTCATCAATATTAAGTGGGGTATGATATGCAACAGTGTATTGGAACCATGTGTTTTGGAGAAAATGAGGAACTATTTACTAAGGATGTTTCCATGAATTTGCAGGAAGCACTAGCTGACTAAGTTGTGGTATGATATGATAGACTGAAATTCCTTTACTTCTATACATGGTTTGAATGGGGAACATTAAAAGATAATAGGGTTATTGCTTATTATTGCGCAATTGGATTAGCTTATTTTGATGAAACATCGCTTTTGTTTGCTGCATCCTGAGAAAGCTTTTAAAAAAAAGAAAAGAATGGTTCCTAGAAAAAGAAGGCAATACCAAACATGCATTTAGTCTTATTAGTGTTAGGCACGGACCTACACTTCTAGTACTAACATAGCTATCAATCTTGAATAGCAGTATAGAACAGCTGATCCCAAAACAGCTTTAATGGGATAGCAAATAGTGAGACGGCCACTATTACAAAATTTTATATATAATTTAAATAATATATATACTAGAAATTTATACAATTTCCTAATGTATAAATAAATAGTGCAAATTAAATCATACTAACTGAGTAGAAAAGGATGCTTCAAATTGTCTTTTGTGTCCAAGCCAATGCCCGGACCATGGAATCTAGTATATAAAAATAATTAAATAAAACAAAATGTCATTTTAAAATATGAGTAATTTTAGTGCCTTTCTAAGCTTACAGACAATATGGGATAAAAAGACAGTTTAAATTAAGGCAAATTCTTCCTACACCCAATCTTTTTGAACATGCACCCTACATAATTTTAAATTTCCAAAATTGTCCTTCATTCCAGAAATGAAAATCTGAAATGGAAAATAATACGTTCTGGAAAAGTAGATCCAGAAGAAAGAGATTATTGTGTTCCGGACATAAAATTCCAGAAATAAAAATAAAAATCCTATTCTAGATAAAAAAATCCATAATACAAAAAATTTGTTCTAAAAAAAAATCTAGAAACATATTCGGGAAAAGGGGGTTTGGAATGTATTTACATGTACCCATTTATTTAGTGGCATTTTTGTTATTTCATACTAAAATTGGGTGATATGGTGCAGGAAGTAATTGCCTTAAATTAATATACATCACCAAGACCCAGTCCACATGTTAATTAATCATAAATAGGAGGAAAAGAAATATCATATTTATACATTTATGCTTGAATGCGTAAACTTGTGACAAAATTAAACAGAATAGATGATGACGTGACGTGCAGTATACACACCCTGTTGACTTTCTCCCATGAAAAATAATACCTGGTTAACAAAGACAGAATGCCGGGAATGAGCGGATGTAAATGAAGTGAATCGAGTGTGACCATTGTTGCTTGTTTCATCCAACATTGTAAATTGCTTTTGAACCCACAAAGACTTTTTTGTGCAAACAACTTGATCACACTGCTTAAGAATATATTCATCTTTCAGTAGAACATTTTTAACTATGCCAAGAAGGTTGTTCTGATCAATAGAATCAAATGCTTGCAACACATCAGATGTAACAATGAATAAATTAGGCATAGTTCCTGGTTTTTTCTTTTGGCCAACCAAAAATGGGCATAGTTTTTTGTAAACATCATTGTAGTCAAACACCGAAGAACCTAGCTTGTCAGGATTCTCGAACAGAATTCCTTTTAGAATAGTGTGGGCATCACGAAGAACAGAATTTACAGATGGATAACGTTTACACTTGATTTTCTGGTGGTTTACCTTCCCTTCGGTTCTACAATTCCGAACTCCCATAGTGGACAAAGACAATGGCATTGTTGACGAACCTTTCAGATTTGCCACCATCCTTACTCCATTTTCTTTGGGTTGAAGTCTAAGTTTTGAAAACCCAAATGGTCTACCTCTAAGAATATTATGTACAGCTACATCATCCAGGTAACTGTATCTCCGGTCTCTGAAGCAGGCAATAGTGTTAGCAACCAACTTTTCCCAAACTGGTTTTGGATAATAGTAAATATCTTGCTTCCCTTTCTCACTTTCAGTAACATAAAAGTTTGCTTGCAGCAAAGGTACAACCAGACAAGAGAAATACCAGAAGATCCACTTCTCCAACAGCTTGCGTTTGACAACATGCACAACATCATTCCTATTCTTGAATTCTTTATGAAACAATTCATTTTGCCCTTCTATATACTTTAGAACACGGGCATTTTTACTACTTAAGAAATATTTATTTGATAAGAAAGGAAACAATGATATTTTAAGTTTGTGCATGCATAGCTTTAAAGGGAATTTCTCAAATCTTCGTAGGTGTATGAACTTTGAAATATTTCTCCTCATTATTCTCCAAGCAGGAGGAGTACCTAATATTTCCGAAGGAAGTAAACTCCTAGAAACAGCCCATATGAAAGATACAACTTGACTTTTTGAGCAGTATGAATTAAATTCATCAGATTGCGAAGATATTGCTTCCAAAGTATCCACACAGTCTTTAGTACCCAACTCCTGATATTTCTTGCGCAAATTTGTCCCTGATTCATTGTCCTGCAGTAAAAATTTAGTTTCAAAGGTATATGATATTTCTTTGAATATGGAAAAGTAAGAGTATCATAACTATTAGGAAAAAGCTACAAACTTGCAAGCACTAGAGAGATTCTAATTTCTATGTGTGAATCAACTTGAACACAAAAATGTACCCATGCACATCCACTGAGAATTCTAGGGAAAGTTATACATAACCTCACCAAGGAAGTGGAAACTTCTTGAATCAACCGACTAGCACTTTAGTATTCTAAAAGGGGGGGAAATATAACCTGAAGTCCGGAACTTGATCTTCTAATTTTATTTTTAACCAATGACGGAAAAACACAATGCTTATTCAAGAGTTTTGTATGCTGGCAACACCGTGTCCTACGAATGAGATGCTTAAACCACTTAACAAGAGAGTGATACCTGCAGAAAGAGCACTTAATTTTTTTAAATAATTACAACTTATAAGAAATTAGATAATTCATCATTGACTTAAATCTAGTATATCAAAAGATCATCTAAACTGCTCGATGCGAATCGTTAGAAAACTGAAATAATAAAAGGAGCAATTCGAAAACATGAAGAAACAAGTGTAATTAAAATTGAAACTGTAATTAAAATTGAAAGTGTAATAACATTCATATTTAAGAATGTGTTGTAATAAAAAGGGCCTGCCTGAACTTACAGGCATTCAGAGTCAATGAGACATGAGTCATTGCTGTGCAAACAAGACGTTGGCGGAGCACTCACATTTACATAAGAGAAGCCAAAAATATGGCCAATGAGATGCTTTGAACAAGCCAAATTTGGCTTTAAGGAATATAAAATATCTGAAGATAATCAGTGACGGAAAAAGCATACTATCTTTGAATTAGAAGGAGCAACACAATAGGCTCTTATGACATTATTATAATAGGGTAAAATAATGTCTTTAATACAAGGGTAAAATAAAGTAATGTCTCTATAAGGAATTTGAACAGCAAGAAATTGTGTAAGAATTAATAAAACAGCTCAAGCTTGAGCTTGTAAATATAGGAGCAAATCCATGTAAAGTATTAAAGTATCAATGATGAAGGGAAACCAAAAAATCCCATCCAAGAAGTGCCAAGTACAACATTGAACGTCTTAGCTTTGGTGTATAGAGAGGATTGCTGGTAATTGTGTGTCTTGTACACATGAGTACTCTTATTCATAGTGAAGAAGAGATACGGTAATAAAAAAACAAAAACAATAACTAAAAATGAGAAATGTTTTCTAAGATATTTCCCTATTTAATGTAATCAAATCATATCTCTAACATGGTGGATACTTTTCTTTGGAAGAACTGAATGAGAAGATTCCAGGCTATAAAAAATAGATTGCCTTTGGATATTGGTCCTCTTAGGAACAGCTGGAAGAGATTGCAAGATTAAACAGCAAGAACATTGCAATGACATCTGCAGCTAAACAACATTTAAGAAGCATGTGAATATAAGATAAACAATTATTGGAAGATAAGTTATGCCAAATCAGCATTGAAATAGTAAATTACTGTTGGTGAAGATTGAAATAGATCCTATGGTCCTCTTGTAGCTCAGCATTAATAATTTTGGTAACGGAGTTGTAACCTACCATCAACATCTCAACGCTCACTCCATCATTAACATATTCCAAAACTATAATCTGCATTCTTCTGAAAAAAGGATTTACTGTAGAGTAACTAGAATCTGAATGAAGATATGTCCATCAACAGTTTTCATCAGGCAGGCTAGTTTCCGTTGCTTTTTTTTGAGATTTTGCTAGCTGGATTTTAAAGCTTGCCTGGAGAATATGCTTGAAAATATTGTAGGTCTTATGACTGAAGCAAATTCCTTTACTCTTTTATGATGTTACTTTGTAACCTAAGGTATATTATTATGCCTCCTTTCTATCTTGGTGAACTTTTCTATTATGAAGAAAAAGTACTTTGTGTTGTGCCTATGGTAGATATGCTAACTTTCAGGGAATTCATTGCATGTTTCTCATTGTAATTAGTTACTTTTTTGCTCGTGGATTCCACCACGGTACAAATTGCTACACGCCAGAATCTAGCTTTAGAGAATTACTATTTTCAATACCACTTATTGATGCAAATGATTATTGGAAGCAGACAATCTAAACTATTTCAGCACTTCATAAAAATATCACATGATTCTATCAACAGTAAAGACCAAAGGTAAAAAACATCAAATATAATGGAAATAGATTAGAATATGTAACAAACTATGTGAACTTTTCTAGCACTTTATAAAAATATCCCGTGATTCCATCAACAGTAAAGATCAAGTATAATGGAAATAGATTAGATTACATTTCCTCCAGTTAGAAATGAACCGGACCAACTCAAGTACTCAACTACAACGTTAGCTAAATGAAGGATATGTCCCAAGTCTCATAAGGAGCACTATGTTCATATTCCGAGTCAATAAGGAATCTAATACCTACAATATCAAAGTACAATGAAATGTCTTTAGAAGTTTAACTTCCTCTAAATGTTGAATGATTACAGAAGAGTAAATAATTATTATCATTATTGCACTATGCACTGAATCCAAAAGAAGTAAAACAGCCTAAAGATTTCCTTCATTCTTATCAATCCATACAATTATAAAAATTATTACACAAAAAATTATCAATATTTTGCATTGATGCTAATAAAAAAAAGTGTGGAGTACATGAAGAATACAAGTTCTATACAAAAATGAATCAAATACATACCAAAATTTCAGGACAAATGTTTGTAAGTGGCATTCTATAATAGTTGATCAAAACAATTAATCACCTTTGCATGATAACTTAAGCTGCTGGTGCTTGGCGGACGCAGGCAATCTGAACCAGTGGGAAGTATATTGCAATGTATATTTAGACTATTTTCTTCAAGGGTTGACTGATTTTGCATTTTGCAACGGCGTCGCTGCCATCTAAATGGCCTACAACGCTTTCCTAGCCTAGGTGTAACACAATTTGAACCTTGTTTTCCTTCAGACTCCAACTTCCTTATTACAGTTTCAGTTCTTGTCGACTTAGGAACTTCAGAAACACTGACATCATAATTCCTGCTCCCATGATGCCTGATCAGTTGCATTGAAGACTTATCAGTTATGCCAAGGTTACTTGAAAAGCCCAGAGGATCATTGATACTATAAGAAATATCACACTTTCGTTTCTCTACTGGTAGGTCATCAGCATCAGCTCTCTTCCTCTTTTGCTCGCCTATTGCAAATAAAACCCATTATTGCAACATCTTACATTCCCAATATGTCACGTTTCTCGAACTAATGATTTAAGTTGTCAGGAAACATGACACAAGATAACGATAAGAATAAATTGGTTCAAAAACATCCACAGTTCATTGATTTCTGAGTTTATCCATAACTGATATACAGCAAAGACAATGTTTACTGATTTCTCAAATGTGTCAATTTACATTAAAATCTTCTAAGAATTTCTGAATTTCTAGACAAGTAATTTTAAGATCATAGAATCAAATACTAATCAACAGTCTGGCACTGTATGGAAGTCTAAATCAATAACAAAACCTTGTATGCTTTAAGAAACACGGTGGATTTATAAGAGTTAGGATCCATTTATACCAGGTGTAATGTAAGTATGAAGACTTACACCCAATCCCAACTATTAATTTTATCAAATATGATGATGTTGAAAATTTAATCAGAGAAGATTTTACAACCATATCCATGAACTGATTCAAACCATCAGATATGATAAATTAATGGTAGGGATTTGGTGTAAGTCTTACACATATTGTAAGCAGGTCCTAATTGTGGATTTAAACATGCTAAATGCATATATATTATTGCAATAACAAAAATTATAGATAAACAGACACTTACCATATGCCTGATAGCCAAACCTTCGCGAACCCGTAAGCATATCAAAACATAGACGACTGATAGGAGGACCTCCCACCTGGTGGTGTTTTCCAAGGGGAGTTGGCAAGAATATTGATGTATTCCTTAGTAGGTAAATCATAAAATCATCCCCAACCTGCATTGATGAAAGTTTTTACCAAGTTTTGATAAGAATAAAGCATAAAAACTACATTAATCTAAACAATGATGATCCTAAAAATCTTTATATCATCAAATACCCTGCTTAACAGAAGACACCAAGATGCACTGGATAGAAGCTCCACAGTAAGGCTTGAACATTTACTCTGCATATGAAGTTCAAACGGGAAAACAAACACCCTAAATCATAATAGTCTTCATAAAAAATTGTATTATTGCATCCTTTGATATTCCTCCATTTGACAATTTATATCATGTCAACACTCAGTATTTAACTAAAATATCAGATAACAGACCTAGTGTGCAAACAAAAACCATTAACAAGAATGCAACCTTGAGAGATGAAATAGCATAAAAGCCACTTAATTCGCAGTGCAAAACCATAGTTGAAGAACTAAGGATCAACAACGTCTTAATTAATAAAACAGATCACTTTAGGTAGTACCGAATGAACGCAATTGCATTATAACTCCGTGAAATATCTAATCCATCAGTATGAATATACAATGGAAAAACGGCAACATAGACAACAAAAAAAACAATTCCCGAGTGTAAAAAATAACACAAATAACCTAAAAACTGGTACAATAGAAAGGAAGAAACTTGTCACCCTATCATAACCAGAGCACAACACATTGGAATCTGCTGGTACCCTTTGATGCAGCATCTGTTCAATGGTCCTCTTTACAACCTGAAAGCCAAAAAAAGCATTTATAAACCATTATCTCGAGGATTCTACCCAAAAAACCAAACCCCAACACAGGGGAAAGCATATCCTACATTTTTCAACAAGTAAACTGTCAAAAACAGAAAGCAAACAGTGATAACCATAATCTATAACGTTCAGAATGAAGTGGAAAACTGTATTAACCTCACTATGGGATGGAATTAGATATCCGAGTATCAGAAACCTACATATAAATTAGCAGAAAACAATCAAGGAAACCTTCTATTTCCTTGCCCAAGCTAGGTCTAATTCTCAAGGACATATTTCCTCCCTGAGACCCCTGTATAACAGATACCTCTTTCCCCCCACCATCATAGCCCCCTGCATCGTGCCTTCTCATTTTAACTATGTTTTTGGAACCTAACTCAACTCAACAAATCTGGTTTACTGGGAAGTAGTGTACCCCATTTATTTACATGTTCGTGACAATATCTCATAAGTTTATGTGAGACTTGGGTTGTTTTTCTAAGCACTTTTGGACTAGCAGCAGTAATAATATTATAAGTAGACAATAATGGATTAGACAAACTCTGACATCATATAATAAAATAATATGATATCAGAGTTTGTCCCAGTTATGTACATTGTTATCTTGGTAGTATCGCTAGTCTATTGGAACATTTTTCCCAATAATGATTAAGGATACAGTAGAAAAAAAAAATATTGTTCAGTTGATTGTTGAATATAATATATTGAGTCAGTTATTAACAGTCTAATGATTAAGAGGTTCTTATAATGCATTGCAGTCTTTTGTGTTGTCTAACTTTTTTTATTTGTCAGCTTTTTAGAAGGAGACTTATTGGTTCTTATAATGCTTACAGTTCTGTAATGTATCTATTTAAAACGCTATATTATTCTGAATAATAGGTATAAGAGAAAGAAAAAGTAAACTCATATAAAACACTATGATACACATTCAACGTAAAAACCTTAAGCATGAGTGATTTTGGATCTCTTTTTTCCTTAAATCTCACTTAACTTTCAGATTTCTAGTAGCTCAAACTTGTACTCCTAAGATTTAGTACCTGATTTTGGGACAAGCCGGAGAGGGGGACGAAGAACGGGAGCGAAGGTGCGTTTTCGGAAACGACGACGTAGCACTGACTGAGGAGTTTGCGGTAATCGGAAGGATCGTCGGGTCGGAGGAGAAAGGACTTGGCGTCGAGGGTGCAGCCAAGGCAACGGCGCCCGTTGCAGCGGCAAAGCTGCGGCGGAGGAGGGAGCAAGGATGTGACGGTGTCGGAGAGGGTTCGCGCTCGGTGGCGGAACATGCGCCACAAAACGCCGGGAACCGATCGCTTGTTGCGCTTCCGTGCCATTTTGGCGGGAAAGTGATGGAAGAGTGAACGACAGAAATCATTTCAAATTAGAGAGAGTGAATTTATTAATTACTTTAGATGATAAAATGGAAAGTAAAATTATTCGGTGTAATTTATTAATATTTATAGCTCATTTACTATAAATAAGTTTATTAATAATAAAGAAATTAATCTAGTTTTTTGCTTTTTTTTATTTAATCTAGATAATTTTATTTTTCACTTTTTTTTTACTTCATATAGTTAAAAAAATAAAGACTAAATCCAGTTTATTTATCCTTCATACATTTTTTATAAATCCAGTTTGCTGGAAGACTTTTTAAAGACTATTTATTCGAATTATAATTGTAACTATTTTATAT
>Ga0123341_1003448_pt1 | contig 13567 bp, 8 predicted proteins | sample Turbeapinknodule_FD_89959 | JGI IMG/M metagenome (GOLD analysis project Ga0123341, IMG submission 89959) | Root nodule microbial communities of legume samples collected from Mexico - Turtle bean Mexico pink nodule | ecosystem: Host-associated > Plants > Roots > Nodule | place: Mexico: Nepantla... | reverse complement strand
GTACTATATATTTAAAATTTAAAATTAATAATTATTTTTTACAGAATGACGGTATATTAATTTTAAAAATAAATAAAAAACAATTTTTAATTAATTATAAAAACAATAGTTATTTAATAGTATTTAAAAAATAAGAAGTGATTAATTATTTATCACTTTAAAAATTAGAGATTTGATTGAAATTTGTATCAACAGTGAAATAAAATAAAATAAACAATTAATCCTAAAGATAAAAATAGTATTGATTAAATTAGAGATAGATTATGGAGAGTAGAATGAAACAAACACGGGATTGTCTTATTCCATATCTGATTACGTATTACTTATTCCCTTCACCAAACATGCCAGACCCTCACCACCAGATATGAAAACAACTTCAATTCCTTTTCACTGTTCCTATTCCTCTCTCTCTCTCTCTCTCTCTGATCGTAATTCCTCGTGGGAAACGTGCACACGATGAATTTGAAATTCACTCCTTCGATACAAAACCTTTGATTTTTCATCATTCTTCCGCCAATTTTTCTTCTCTTCATTTTCGTTTCTATTCTCCACCGCGCCATGGATCCGGAGCAGACCTTCATTCGCGTTCAGGAGAGGTTTTCGCAGATGCTCACGCCCAAAGTCAGAGTTGCTCTGGAGTATCTCTACCTATTTATTGCCATAACCTTGTTCTGTATTCTCGTTGTTATGCACGCCAATTACGTTCAGCAGGTATCTGTTCAATTTCAGCTTCTTCTCCTCTTCTAGGGCTTTCGATTATTTGCCTGTTCTGTCGCTGTATTTAATGCTGTTTATGTGTGAGTGTTTTTAAGAGAATTTATTTTTGATGACTTTTGAATGCTTGAATATACCTTAAAATTAGACGTATAATCGTGAACTGTAATTGGGAGAAGGTGAAGTAAGCAGCATTGGAACCAGAATATTAGTTTGTGAGGTTTTATGGTGATTATTAATAATGAGTGTTTCTGTAGAGTGGATTCCTAGTCAGGAATAGGCTTTGGGTTGTTTGTTATCCGTGAATAAGCTTATAGTAATTGTTAGTAAGTTGGGGTGCAATGTTGGGAGTTGACTTATTCATTTAGGGCTGCTCTTGCTATATGGATGACGTTCTGTAGGCCCAGAGTTTTGACCAGAATGCAATTGGTTATGTTAATGGAATTGCTAGATGCACAGGAGTTCTTAAATATTTTGCTTCTTTACCGCATGAACTTCTCATGATTCCTTGTCTAAATGTTAAAGCTGTAGGTCCAAATGGTATCCCTATTGAAAGTTTGGAAGTGTATTAGAGAGAAAGGTTTCATTTGGGTCACTAAATTTTAATTTCTCAATGAAATTTTGAGATCTAAGAAAATGTCAGATGAGTGAAGTACACTCTGGTTCCTATATTTAATGGCATAGGAGAGGTTTAAAATTGTGCTAACTGCATATGTTGTCTAGGCACGAAATTAATGAGTTACACTATGAAATTATGGGAAAATGTGATTGAGCATAGAATAAGAGACGAAATAAGGATTGCAAATAATCAATTTGGTTTTATGCTATGGATTACAACAGAAGGCATTTACCTATGAGATTAATTAAAAGGTACCAAAGTAAAGAAAGAGACTCACATATTGTTTTTTAAATTTATTGACTTGGAAAAACTTATGATCAGGTACCAAGAGAAGTGTTGTGGAAGATTTTGGTGAAGAAAGGTGTTCGCTTGGCTTATAGCTTACAAGTCATGTATGAAAAGATAAATTACAAGTGTGAGAACCCCAAGAGGTGGGACTAAGGACTTTACTGTAGGGATAAAATTATGTCAAGGCTTAGCCTCAGCCCCTACTTGTTTAATCTAGTTTTGGATATGCTTATCAAGGACTTGGAACGAAAATTTCCCAATTGCTTGCCTTTTGCGGATGAGATAATATTGATTGAAGAAAGGTAAGTATTTAGAGATTGAAATAATAGGGTTTTTACTTAAGAGTACAAGGCATAGTAGTGTTATTAAACTCAGCTTGGCCCAATTGATTGGACTGGATACCAGCCTGGCACATCTCTGAATCACATTCACAACTACACTACTCTAATTAACAAAGCAAAACAGAAATAGCAGTGAAAAGCAACCAGTTTGAATTGAACATTGAACCTTCTATTCAGTAGGTGTGCATAGCTTACTAGTAAGCCCACTGCATAATTTGTTATGTGTGATGCAACTGTAAATATTCACATATATACGTGTGTGTTCTGATTATGTCATTGAAATTTTTTTAATAGATGAAAAGAATATGAATCGGAAAGTAAAAATGGGAGATGTCATATAATTGCAACAGATGAAAAGAATGTCACCCGAAAGTAAAAATATGAGATTGGTTTCTAAGTTAAAATACTTGAGATCAGTAATAATGGAAAAATTAACGAGGATATGACACTCAAGATAAGCAAGGTGACTAAAATGGAGAAAGATCTCATGTGGTTACTTGGGATCACAAAGTACCTTCCGGACTTAGTTAATTTTATTGTATTGATGTATGTCTCATTTTTACATCTATATCCTCATTTAACGTGCAAGTGTACAGGGTTGGGTTGGGGGGACCACTGCTTCCAATGTGTGAGTGAAAAAAGAGATTGAGAGATATGAGGGTAACTTGGTAATATTTACCTTGCATGACAGTATTATAAATGAAAAACTTGTAGATTCAACTTCATTTTTTAAGAAAAGAATGTTTAGTTTCTTAAATGTTTTTCTTCTCTATGTGAAGCCTGGGTGTTCAAGTGAGCTATCTGGAGTAGTGACATCAGAAGCCCAACTTATTCAGATTAAGGTACTATATATTGCCTTCCATTCTTTAATGCACATTCTAAATTTGTGCTTTTAAAAGTTTTTCTCTATGAATTGGACTACGTGAACATATGTTGGCTATTATGCTATAAGAAATTAAGCATAGATTTGTTTTAAACTTATCTCCCCATATATAAACCTCTGAAATTGCCAGTTTCCTTCATCGTTCATTTTGGTAGCTTCAAATATCATACATCATGGTTTAACTATTATTTGGGAGACATTTTCTATGTTCATTTGGTTGTTTTGCTGTTTGCATGACACCTGAATTCCTTGTTTTAGATAACTAGTGCCGGCCTGTGGTCTCATAATGATTCTGAATCAAACAGAATAGATCCTCCTGAAACAGAAGTTGTAAAAGATAAAACGGAGTTTTCCGATGCCAGTGGAGATAAGTTTACATTTTTGGCTTCCAAGTTTTGGTGGAACTGGATTGGTTTAGGTTCTAGGAGAGGAAAATTGGTATTCAAATTTTGGAAAACTGACACTGAGTTTCTTGAACAACAAGCTGAAACCTCCACAAGTAATCAAAACACCTGGTCTGTGGTTGAAGATGCTGTCATCAAAATTGATAAGGAGGAGCCACCAAAAAGTTTTACTTTATCTGCCAAAGAGACATTAAAAGCAGCTATTATACATTTTGTTAAAAAGTGGTATAGGCGTATCTCATTTATTTGGAGGCATGCAATGCAGATTATTGGAAGTTTCCAGAAGCTGTGGGTTAGTAGAATTATATTAGTTTTTGGCGCTTGATTAGACTATATATGTTATGCTGATGCGTTTTCTTTCTAGCCAGAATTTATAAAATTTAAGTTAATTTCAAATTTACTTAAAGCTCTACTAAGCTTTGAATTTTCAAGTGTAGAATATTGCTGGTGTACACCTAAATCTTGATATTCCCAAATGGATGCATATCCTTCGTTTGGACAAGCTTAACACTAATGCAGGTAATTACAATATTTTCCTCTTGTTTAAATTATAGGTTGCCCCAAGTGGCATATATAAATTAGGAAATGTGCTTGTTGGGTTTCCTTTCAATTTTTTAAGAAGTCTCTAGCTGCATGTCTTAAATAGAAAATGGGTTTAGGTAATTGTTTTATTCCTTATAAAGCGGGAGAGTGGGTTTTTTGTAGTTTTGATCTGAATTTTATATATTATCCAAATTAAAACTACATGAGGCAGAAAAGGAAGAGTCTTGTTACAAACTTATGTTGGTTTTTATTTCATCAAATATTAGACCTAGAAGTCAATAGCTTTTGCACTGTGTTTCTCACTTGGTAAATTTCACGTGCTGGATAAATGTTGCTAGCTTAAAAGTGGGCTCCTTATGCATTTTTAGATATTTAGAATCTATTTACTCGGGGAAATTAATTAGGAAACATGAAAGACTTTTTATGTTTTATTGTCTTCTAATAGAAATTTTTTAAGTATAATATTGAAAATAATTAATTTCTGACCCTTTGTAATTTGCAATATGAAGTTGTGATAAATGAATGTGTATAGTTTTTATCTGATTCCCTCCTCTCTATTTGTTTCTCACACTCTATTATGTTTGTACTTTTGTTGAATAAGTTTTGTTTTCAATTTCAGTGCATTGGCTTAAAAAGAAAGCCAAGTTATTTGAACCTACATATCTATATACTATGGAAAAGGTATGTAATTCTTTTGTTTTCAATTGTTAAGTTGATTAGGACTGAACTTTCTAAAAGATAGTACCTATTTCTTGTATTTCTGAAATATATTGTCAGTTTGTTGAAGCTAGTTTTGATGTTGCTTCTGTAATTTATCCAAAACTTCTATTCTCTATAGTTGGCTGTGTTATCTTATTCTGCAGGGATATTTCTTGTTACCTGAAAGTGCTAAGTCTCATCATAATATACGTACTGTAAATGTTAGCATATCAGCTTGGCACTCCTGCTTCGGAAACAAGTAAGAATAAGTATTAGCACGATTATATTATTTCTATCTAGAAAGTGACAAATCATCTTCAATTGAAAGCTAATTTTAAATGGTTTTGATATGGCGGAATGTAATTTGAACTAAATTGTTTTGCTGATGCTCATGATTTCATTGATGTTATATGGAAGCATTTAATATTTTATTAAGATTTTACCATGTATATTTCAATTGAATATATTTTTTTTATTTTTAGGTGGCAGCAACTACTCATAAACAGATTTGTCGGATATGATACAATCTTAATCAATAGTTTATTGAGTTCTCCTGGTCAAGGTAACTGCCTGTTTTCTGGATAAATAGTTGTCCACTAACAGCTGCTTTGAACATTATCGTCCACACACTTGGAACTTTCAGGATTTAATTATGTGGCTCAAATTCTTGTGGACTTAATGGCAGGTTATCTTTATAACTATCAAACGAAGGAATTCTATAACCTTAGTTATGCACAAGAAGTTCCCGAAGGCCCAGCTAGGTTTGGAGGTTTGTTGATTTATCCATTTTTTTGGTTGAGCACTCCATATTGAAGCGATTGTCTTCATGGTCTCAATTTCAAATTGAGCTTTTCCTGTTTGCTCAATAATCTCAGTTGGCCTTGTAAGGGGACTTACAGCATATAGCTCATTGGTTGAATTCAATTTTTTAGATTAGCTTGATCCAACATTCCTCAAAGTACCTAACTACCAAGCTCTTTTGGAATGAATCAGTTTACAGATTGAGAATAGAAATTCATATTATGACATTTTTTAAAATAACTTCATTACTGGATGTTGACTTGTGAGATGCAATATAGAATTACTTCGGAAGTTTAATTTTATACGATTTGGACTCTCAAGGATAAGGCCTTTAGGAGTGCCATGCATCTTCATTACGTTACTTTTGAGTGTAGTTTGGAAGTGTGTTAAATTGGGTGGGGGTATTCAAGGTACATGTTATGAAGATGTTAGATCACTGGTTGAATGGATTAAACAAAAAATGACGCACCCTTAAACAAAGTTGTTTAAGTGGAGGAATGTTGAGCAATGAAATGCAAAAGATTAGAAGAAAAACTGAGCAAGAATAACATGTAAATTCTACAGAAAGATGGGGTGGCTAAATTTGTGAAATAAGGCATTTCTGTCCACTGGGTAGCTATATCTTTAGATCTTAGAAAAAATATTGTAAAAAATATGGCTCTTCAGCCTCTTTCTACCCCAAATTGGCTGCCTCTTTCAAATGACTGACATTAATTCTGAGAATTTTTTTCCTTCAGAAAGTTTAAATATATAATTGTTTCTTTCTTTTTGTTTGCTTTTGCAGTTTGCATTATATTATATTCTGTGATGTAAAATGTAATTCAGAACTTCTATTGTTGGCTTGTAACATGTATCATTTTGCCTGTGCAGACTACCTTGTAACGAAGTGTGGCGTGCTTATGATGTCCTTGTTTGTGTTTTTTACTACCACAATGTCAGTGTCATTTACATTAAGAGAAACACAGACTCGCATGCTGAAATTCACAGGTAGGAATTGTTTGTTCATTATACAGAGGTTTCATTGTGTGAAAACTGATTTGGTGATTCCTGTATCCCATGTATTAATTGCTTGCTTTTAAATTCACCTAAAATAAATTTAGAGGAAATCAGTTAGGGTTTGTTTGGTATAGGGGAGGGAGAGGGACAGAATTAGTTTGGTTGGTTTGGTCGAGAGAGGAGAAGGGGAATTAATTTTAAAAAATGGGGGAACCCTGCTCTTGAGACCATGATAAAATTCAGAGAGGATGATTCATGTAACAGAGAATAAGCTGTATTATTGATTCTGTAAATGTTAGTTTCAAGTTATAGAAATCAATGAGAGAAGGTTATTGGTGCATTAGAAGACATTGCCATTGAACATGAATCAACAGACGTGGGCACGGATTGAAGTGGATAAGCATAGTTGGAAGAAAAATCCGAGCACATTGATAGAATTCAGACAGAAAAAATTATTCATGTGACTGAAAATACACTGTACAATTGATTCTGTAAATGTCAGTTTCAACTGACTGAAATCATCTATTTATATATGACAGACACCGACTATGGGCCAGCTGATAAGCTTGGCCCAGATTTCTAACAAACGCCAATCAGAGAGAGAAAAAAGGAAGTACAGTGCAATCATTAGAGTTGATCTCTAGTGCTATTTTCTAATAGTGATTGGAAGGTTTATTCAAAAAAGGTCACTCATCCACCAAGTCTAACGGATAAACTGTGCTAACTATAAAAGTAGTCATTTGCCAGTATCAAATATGCCAATGTTGTTCGTAGTTTTGCCATACTTACTGCAAATGGGATAAGATTAGTGTTTCACCTCTGCTAGTCTTTACAGTTCAGCTTCAGCACCATGCTCGGCATCGCCTTCCAACATTTCAGCTGATCTTTGTACATGTGATTGAATCACTAGTTTTTGTTCCTGTAAGCACTGGTTATAATAGATTTACTCTTGTCAATAATTTCTATTTGCATTGCCTTGTGTTTGTGCTATTTATTATTCTATTAATTTTGCTGATAAATTGCTTATTATTTTTGCAGATTATGATTGGGATTCTGTTTTTTCTCTTTGAGTTTTATGATGATCAGCTTCTTGCCTTCATGGTTTTGATTCTTGTCTGGTTGTGTGAACTTTTTACTCTTATTAGGTAATTCTCTCTCTCTGGATTGTGTAAGTAATAAAGTATTATTAAGACAGCGAGTGTGGTGGATTTGTCACTAAACAATTATTTTTGGTTCTAAACCGGTTTGGACTTGGTTGTTTTCTTAAGTCGATGCAAGTGGGTCATTAAGTTGCATATTTATCCAATTCAATTAGCCTGTACTGTATTGTGAGCTAGTCATTTATTGAATCATCAGTTTACTATTTTTTTAGCTTTTGGTCATTGGACTACTCTTCCCTTCAGAGGGCAAGTCCAAATGTGCTTTGCCAAATTTTGGATTGGTTAAAAGGGATGCAACTGTAGCAAAACTAACTTTTATTTTTCATGGATAACCAAAATTCATGAATTGATTAATGTGATGATTGTATTTAACTATCACACGATTAATCTGATAACTTACACTGTTAGCACGTGTATCCTTAATCAAGAAGGTTTATCAAAGAAATAAGGATGGGCCCAATAAAAGAAGTGGATCAGCCTCTGTTAGTTAGTTAAGCTTGTAATCTGCTTGAATAGTTAATTTGTTAGGATGTGATAAGAAGAGATGAAGGTAGAGGAATGGTGTTGATCAGTTTGTTTTGGGATTCCCGGGGAAGGAAGCTATATAATCATATCTCTTCCTCAAGCAAGTTCCTTGATCCTTGACCAAGGGGGATTTGGGATCACACTAATCAAATTTCTACATTTTTGTTCTTTTTGTTAAATATGATTGTTATTGTATTGTACAACTTTCATAAAGCTTCTTTTTGGGTCTATGTACCTAGTCTAAGGGTTAGGTGCGCTTTGAAGAGCATGATCCAACCCTAGCAGTCACGTGACCAAACACATTTATCAGCTCTAACAACTAACTTGCAAACATTCTCACTAAGTCCTTGAGAGGGTTTAAAATTCAGTTTATATGTTCCAAGCTTGGTGAATACAATTTATATGCTCCAGCTTTATGGAGAGTATTAGAATTTTGATTGTTATTGCATTTTTTCACAAAACTGCTTTTTGGGTGTATGTACCAAGTCTAAGGGTTGAGTATTATAGGATATAACTTTTCCTTGTAATGTACTCTCATCACTCTTAATACATCAGCTGTAACTCATTGATTTTTCATCACATCCAAATTCAAGTCTTTTAATATCTGGACTACCTTAGATACATTTTCATACACATTTTTTGGGTTGTGGTCCCACGAATGATGGTTATCTAATATGACCGTGTTCATTGTAAACTTGCAGCGTCCGAACACCAATATCAATGAAGTTCTTTCCTCGGTTCTTTTTGCTGTATTTCCTGGTCTTCCACATATATTTCTTCTCTTACGCTTATGGTATGCCCATAATGTTGTGCATTTTTTTGGTTTAGTTGGTTTAAATTAATTTTATTTGGAAATAATGAATTTTAAAATTTCAGGCTTTTCATATTTGGCGCTCTCTACAACTGCAGCTTTTATGCAACACCTTATCCTGTACTTTTGGAATCGATTTGAGGTAACCAGTGATGATTATTGGCTTATTACAAATCCTTATATTTTTCTTTCCGCTAGGGTTTTTGAATATTTTTTTGTTTGTGGTGGAAATGAGAGTAGGGGGTTTGAAGGAGAGAGCCTCAAGTTGACTTAATTTGTAGCAAGCTTGACTCATGACATGATATATATGTTCCAGTTTGAGGGAAGTGGAAAAGATATGATTTGATCTTAATAATTAGGGAAATATGTACAGATGATAACAAGGGATATTTTCATTATTAGGTTTTCCTATATTATACTTTGTATGATTATAAATAAGGGATTTACATGTATGATTAAGATACTCAATTCACAAAAGAGAAACTCTTTAGTTTCGAAATATTTTCATTATAAATTTTCTCACGTTTACTTTACTGAAATTTAAGTAATACTTTGTTTATTACTATTAGGTACCGGCACTGCAAAGGTACATGCAAAATAGACGGTCGCAGCTTCAACAACACCCAGATTTCCACATTACCTCTTCCACCATTCTTGCATCAACGTTACACATCACAAGATTGAACACAAGAAACCAGGGTTTAAACAACACAGATCTCCCTGCTGGATCAGGATTGAGACCTGGTTTTGATCAATCAGTGCCTCAAAATGGAGCAGGAGTTGGCGACCCTCAAGCCCGATCAGAAAATAATCAAGACAGGGTTGCGAACCAGGCACAGATTCCTCAGCAAGCTGGACCAGCAGAAAGGGGTCCCAACCCTGGATCCATGAATTCATTCAGTTCTTTGTTATTATGGATCTTAGGAGGTGCTTCCTCTGAGGGTCTGAACTCATTTTTTTCCATGTTCAGAGATGTGAGAGAGCAAGGACAAGTTTTCAATGAAACACCCGGTGCTGCTGGGGATGAGAACCGTGATAATCAGGATAATAATGACAGATAGCGGTGAAGTGGATGGAGGAGAACTTGTTAATATAGGAACAATCAATGTACGTACATCAGATCATATACTGGACTGCTCTGTCCAAATCATAAACCTAAACACGTTTGTATAATATATATTCTTTTTCTTTATAGTTTTTGCTTTATAAATGCTTCAAAGTTATGCGTGTTCTGTTTCTTTTACCCTATCGATTCAATCAGTATAAAGGGAACACTTGGAAGAGTTTATTTTATCTTCTAAAATAATTTAATAGCTTTTTAAATATATTTCAACCATTTACGGCTAAACTTGTAAATTAATTATTTTATAAAGACTTATGGAATGACTGTATAATAAAAAAAAATTATATATATAAAATGACATTCGATAGGTAAAATCATAAAATTGAATTTTATCCAAAATACTAAGGAACGGTACAGAAAATTCTCAGTATACTCCTAAAATTGAGGTTATGGTGCGTGTTTCAATTTATGTGAGAATGTTTAGGACAACGCCCGAGAATGCAACAAGGCTTGTTTTTCTCTGATTCTGCTTTCATATATTTCTTTTAAAATATAATAACATAATACAACATTGTCGTATGCATATATATTTTGTCATTAACTGTTATTTTATGTCAGTTTGTGATCGAAAGTTGGTAACTTGACCTCTCAGCCTAGTCTATGGAACTCATCAATTTCTCTAAACAAAGGTATTTGTTCATTTGTCGTTATCCTTCTGCATGAAACGCTGAGACTTGCTGAATAGTTCATCTGATTCTGATCTTCTAAGCTCTTGCGAGGGAGACTCAGGGACTTCATATGCAGCAGCCCTTGAACCTGGAAGCATGTTCTTACAGCCTATATAAAAAGTTTGCCAGTTGTTATTTACTTTCACTTTAACTTTTCCATCTCCAATCTTGTTTGGCTGAAAAGAGTACAAATGGACATTTGCTCATGGTGAAACTCTAGTTGCATTGTTGCCTGTTGTTCCTAGGGCTAATAATGCAGAACTTGCATTCTGTGTGAGGTTTTTGCCTTGAATGGTGCAAATTGTGCTGGTTGGCAAGTTGAGGAAGGAAGCAATCTAAAGATTTTGCATTTGGCCACATTAAGAGGCAGGTTACTTAGGAAGGAGACACCAAGTATAACTGCTGAAGACAACATCAATAGAAAGTTCTCTGTTTTTCAACAGCCCTGACCTCCCTCTTGTGGATGCTCAACATCTTCATTCTCTGTGCACGAAATGCATCCATTATTGCTGTGCTTCAGTGAATTGGTTGCCTGATATTGATGTTGTTGGGTTGGATAGGACTGGATATGCATGCATGATACCAGAAATTTCTTAAACTGATAATAAAATACTCTTTTGTCCTCTACTTTGTAGCAATCATTAGCAACAATCTTGCAAGATACTAACAGCTTCTATCCGCTGTTCTTCAGTTAATTTTTTGGGGAAATCAATCAGGAATTTGACATGAAGATCACCTCTCATCCCATTCTTCTTGGCATTTGGCATTCCTTGACCTTTGATGACCTTCTCATATTCAGGATGTATTATTGTACTCTCAAATGACAAAGTCATATTTTCCCCTCCCAATAGAGGGATTGGTATGGAGCAGCCTGTAAGTGCGTCTATTAGAGGAATCTGAACACATATTTCCAAATCATCGCCATCTCTGCTATACAAATGGTGTTTCTTTTCATCAATCAAGAACACTACATCAGCAGGCAGGTATCCAGGTTTCTCATCACCTACTCCTTCAAATGTAATCCTTGTTCCTTTTCTCCATCCTGGCTTTACCTCAATTCTCAAAACTTCCTCCTCTTGGACAATTATCCTGTTGCAAAACTAAGTTAGAAACGCTCCTCTTAGCAGATATCATACAGAAGAACATTGAATTTCCTAATTACAGCAATTTTAGCAACACAAAATGTTCATCTTTAAAATCATTTTTGACAGAAACATACCCGGGATATTTGATCACATCTCTAGAAACTCTAATGTTTTTTGTGCATCCAAAACACAAGTTCTCAAGTGTGCAATCTAGCTTTGTCTCAACTTCTGGGGGTTTCCTTCTAGATGTTGTCTGTGAAAATATGATAGGTGTTGTGGACCTACGGCTCCGATTGCCTGGAAGAGAGAATGCAGATGTATCTTCAGTCTCTCCAGAGCTCTCTTTCTTTGTGCCTGCATCGTTTGTTGGAGAGATGGTAGAGTTGGTTAACTCAGGTTCAGAGATTTCCAACACACTCTTGTTCCTTTCTAAAGAAGCTGAGGAACCCCTTTTGCTCATCATCCTTTTGATAGATGATGAAGCAATTTCTGCAGCACTCCTTCGACTAGAATTTCTTGATAGAGAAGTTGGTGTTGTGCATGATCTCATGCTTCCATGTCTTGACATAGGCCTTGATTTTGGTGTTGGTGTTTTAGATAATCTAGTTGCAGTCCTTGACAAAAACTTAGGACTCCAAATGTCTTCATCCACTCTCTTATTGTCAAATTCCTCCACTCCTGGGGATGTTATCGGATCCTGCATGCATCAAAAAGCATGAGAATATAACATGATGCATATGAACATACCAGAATCTTTCATATTTGGTAGAACTTTTTCTGTGATCATTATTTCACATAACTTAATCTATTAGAAAATTTGCAGAAAACTCATTTTTTACGTTTATATAGAAAATGTACTGAAAAAGTTTCACAAAATATGAAAAATTCCAGTAGTGGTGGAATATTGTTGGCTTGCATGTTGTTGTTGGTTTAATATTATAACTCAATATGAATGTACATGCATTTGTTTTCTTTTCGTTAGTTTCATATTTTTATCAGAAAGAAAAAATAAATAAATATGAATCACAGGTGTTCATGCAGAGACTTAGATTACCCCAGAGTTTTTCTTGTTATGATTCTTTTTGGATACAAGCAATTTGTAAGCCTTGGTCATGTCTTTCAATGTATTTTTGTTTGGAATCTTAAAGAGGTTGGTCAAATCCAATGGTTGGGAGCGTGGGTGTCCCATTGGAATGGAGATAGAGGTTTTGAGGAGCAGAGAAGAAAAGATGATATACAGAGAGGGATGAAGAAAAAGTTTAGAGAAAAAGTTCACACCAAATCAAGAGGAAGACATGAGTTACATGAACACAAACATGAAGAAACGTTTGAACAGGGAAGTTTGGTTGTGATATCTGTTTCATGTTACGTGGACTTTCCCTATATTTAGTGCCATGAGACGTAATAATCTCTATTCAGAACACAACTTTTGCAAACAAACTTGTAATTAGAATTCTTGTTACGGTTGTTATCAACTAACTCATTATTTTAGTAATTATATTCATTTGGCTGCTTTACAAATTTTTTATGGTGGATAAAATAATAATAATATGTTTCAAATAATTTTAAAAAAAATAGAGAAAATGACATTACATGCAGAAGCTTGCACAACATACATGATCAATACACTTTTGAAAAAAAAAATCATTAAATAAAAACTAATTTTAGAGACAAAAAATAATTAGTTGTTACATATTGACAAAATTATATATTATTTTAGAGACAAAAAATAATTAGTTGTTACATATTGACAAAATTATATATTATTTCAGAGACTAAAAAAACTTTTGGTTTTTAAATTAATTTTTATTATTGATAAATAGTTTCTAAATTCGTATTTAATTAGCTACCAAGGTTTTTGCTACCAAATTTAGAATCTAAATAATTGATAGTTAAAACCTTGGTAG
>Ga0123341_1003447_pt1 | contig 13569 bp, 8 predicted proteins | sample Turbeapinknodule_FD_89959 | JGI IMG/M metagenome (GOLD analysis project Ga0123341, IMG submission 89959) | Root nodule microbial communities of legume samples collected from Mexico - Turtle bean Mexico pink nodule | ecosystem: Host-associated > Plants > Roots > Nodule | place: Mexico: Nepantla... | reverse complement strand
GGTTTTGTTCAATAAAAGTTTCATTTTTCAATTCTTTATAGCAGTTGTTTTTATTGTCTAATCTTCTGGAAAACTAGTTTTTGTGAGAGGTTGTACTTGAACGCATGATTGAGAGTCTTCCTTATCTTAAAATTTGGTTTCTTAGTTAGTTCGTATTGTTCTAATTAATTTCTTGGGCGCATGATTCAAGAGAGAGGAGGTTAGCATTCCCATAGAGTATACGAATGGAACAAAGTGGGTGTTGATTAAACCAATAGACGCATGTTTTACTGGTGAGTTTCAGTTGAGTTAGATTGGCGCATGTTCAATCTGGTTTAACTCTGTTGGAGGATAGAAAAGATTAATCTTTAGAGAACCTGTGTAGAATTCAATGGTGGAAGAACTTGGGGATCAACCGCTTTTTATTTTCTATTTCAATCTCTTTTATATTTTCTGCACAACTATCTTAACTCTTTTTTATTATTATTGTTTTTGCTAACTTTTATTGCTTACAGATAGATTCTAAACCCTGATGAACTGATTTTACTATTGGATTCGTTGGGAGACGACTTGGGGACATTTGTCCACAATTATATTATCATCTCTCTAGTGTTAGACAAGTCTACGCTAGAATCATATTAATTTGATAGCAAAACGACAACTATCAATGTGTCTCGGTTTCATTTAAAGTTGATATATGTTTCTAAATTCTCACTGCAACTTAGATGCACTTGAACTTTCACCTCTACTCAATGTATTATACAGGACAATCTATCCCGAGAGAAGATTGGTATAGTTAAAGTCATTGTTGGCTTATCTCTTTACTTATTTACCTGTTTTTCGAAGCTTTACACCACACACTTTTGCTCCTTTTATTAATTGTAATATTAAGGACAAAACTTTGTGGCACTATAGACCGGGGCACCCTTCACATGAAAGATTACATGTCTTAAGCCAACAATATCCTTTTATTACTATTGATAAACTTCATATCTGTGACACTTGTAATCGTGCAAAACAAAGGAAATTGCCTTTCACTCTCAGTACTATTGGTACCTTTGTTGATTTTGATATTTTACATTTAGATATTTGGGGACCTTGTCCCATCACTTATAGGCAAGGTTTTCGTTATTGACTATTGTTGAGGATTACTCTTGTTATACTTGGATTATCATACTGCATAATAAATCTGAAGTTCGTAATCACATAATTAATTTCTTGGCTTTTGTTGAAAATCATTTAAAACCACCATCAAAACCATTCAAGCTGATAATGGTGTAGAATTTGCTATGTCTATTTTTTTTTTGTTTCAAAAGGAATTACACATCAAACTTCTTGCATTGAAACACCACAACAAAATGATATTGTTGAACGAAAAGATCAACACATATTAAATGTAACTCGCGCTTTATTTTTTCAAGATAATCTTCATCCTAATTTTTTGGAGTTTTGTTGTTAATCACGTTATTCTATTAATCAGTTCCATTCCCACTCTCGTGTTCAATAATCTTACTCCTTATGAAAAGCTTTTTGGAAAACCTTATGACATATCTTTTCTAAAATCTTTGGTTGTCTTTGCTATGCTAGCACTATTACTGCAGTAGAATAAAACTGAATGATAAATCTGTTAGAGATATTTTTCTTGGTTTTCCGCACAATACAAAAGGTTATATTTTCTTGAATTTGAAGTATCATAGCATAAATATATCTCGACATGTGATCTTTCATGAAAACTACTTTCCATACAAATTGGATTGTGGTCTCACTAGGGTCCTCAACACTTTATCACTCTCTATTCTTAATGAATATAATTCTGCATATGTTTTTTTTTTATACACCTCCTCCCGAGTCGCCAGTATCTGACCCTGCATCCAGAACTGCACCTCTAACAGAGCGACCAGATCCTGCTCTTCCACCTAGCACTCCACTTGATCTCTCGGCAATCAACTCGATCTCGCAAACAACCTGTCTATCTTGAAGATTTTCACACTGCCAACACTATTGTAAGTAAACAATATCCAATCCATAATTATTTATCCAATAGTTCTTTATCTTTTTCCTTTAAAACTATTATTTCTTCCATTAACTCTCACCATGAATCACGTTCCTACACTGAAGTGCTTGTTGGCAATCTGTCATGCAAGTTGAGCTTCAAGCTCTTGCCACTAACAATACCTAGCAGCTTACTCTTCTTCCCCAGGAAAGGAAACCATTGGCAGCAAATGGGTATACAAAGTCAAACACAATTCTGATGACACTATTGATTGTCATAAAGCACGATTAGTTGCCAAGGCCTCACCTAATTCGAAGGCTTAGATTTTTTAGACACCTTTGCACTTGTTGCCAAACTCACCACCCTACGTTTACTCCTTGCTGTTGCCACCACTAAAAACTGGATTTTAAAACAACTTGACGTTAATAATGCTTTCCTTCGTGGTGATCTTCATGACCCCTCCCACTGGCCTCCCTCTTCCTTCTCCCCAACACGTGTGCAAGCTTCAACGCTCTTTATATGGTCTTTGTCAAGTTGGCCGCCAAAGGTATGCCAAGCTCTCCTCTTTTCTTTTATCCCACCAATACTCTCTTTTTACTGTTGATCATTCCTTTTTCTTAAATATACTGATAACAAACTCACTGTCATTCTTGTTTATGTTGATGACTTGGTCTTAACTGGTGATGACATGGAGGAAATTATTGCCATCATTGCTTCTCTTCATCACCACTTCAAATAAAAAACTTAGGTAATCTCACCTACTTTTTAAGTCTTGAAGTTTTTCGTAACAGTGTCGGTCTGCACCCCAGTCAACACAAATATACATTTGACCTCCTCCAAGAAACTGACATGCTTGACTCTGCACCCGTGGCCACTCCAATGACTCACACCTCCCACCTTTCTCCTGATCAAGGAACCCCACTTAATGTTGTAGTCACTTCTCAATACAGAAGACTTCTTGACCGCCTCATATACCTGACCAACACTCATCCAGACATCGATTTCGCTGTCCACAATCTCGTCCAGTATCATCAACAAGTCTCTCGTCTCCTTCGATACCTTAAAGGAAAAACTGGTGATGGCCTCTACTTTGTCCAAAACAACACTTATCAACTTTGTGGTTTCAACGTCTCTAATTAGGCCTCATGCCCCGCCACATGGAAATCTGTCACATTCTATTTTTTAGGAAACTCTCTAATCTCTTAGAAGTCAAAGAAGCAATAAACTGTCTCTCGCAGCTCTTCTGAAGCTGAGTATAGAGTTATGGCCACCACTACATGTGAACTGCAATGGTTGACCTATCTTCTTCAGGATCTTCATCTTCCTCTTTCCCAACCTGCAACTTTATATTGTGACAACAAGTTTGCTCTTCAAATTGCCTTCAATCAAGTTTTTTATGAACGCACCAAACACATTGAAATTGACTGTCACTTGATTTGTGAAAAGTATACTGGTTTATTGAAACTGCAGCCCATCACTTCTGCTATGCAAGTTGCTGATATTTTCACAAAGGCAGTTACTTCTACACAATTCTGCACTATGAAAATTCAAGTTGGACATGACAAATATCTATTCTCCAGCTTGAGAGGGGATGTTAAAATAACTTATTTTTGTTGCCTCTTTTTATTTAAGTTGTTAGGCCTGTTTAAGCCCATCTTCTTCTTTTTTCTTATTGCCATATGTTTAAGCAAAGGTTTTCTTATAAATACACCATTGTAATTTGCTTATTGACACACAAGTGAAATATATTTTCATTTTTCTTTTCTTTCATCTCAGATTCTTTCTCTCTTACTCTCGCTATTGTCACGGTTCTCTTAAGCTTTTGATTAGGATTCACTTTTCTTTTTGCTTTTTCTTGATTTCTTACATTTTTATATTGAAACATTATCTAGGACGGAATATCTACTACACCATCTCGATTGTAATATATATTTTTTATTAAGAATATTTTTATTTAATTTTCTCATATTTTCATGTAATATGAAATTTGTTAAATTTTTTTTTTAAATGAATTCAATTAATGTGTGTTTGTCAATGATGATAATCTCATATCATAACATAAATATTTAATATATAAATTTGTGTATCGATATTTTATATTTTAAAGATTACACGTTATTTTGTCGTGTTTGATGTCTATGGAGTATTCGTGATGAACTTTTTAATAATTAGCTTCCATAAACTTTTACCATGTACATGATTCTATCACCAATTACTTCAATTTTATGTTCCATTCAAAAGAATTTCAGTATTCACAACATTGTACAATGGTATCCCTCAAGAATGTAAAGAATCAAGCCAGAATATAGAATATGCTTAAAGATGTAGAAGATATAAATAAGTGTTGCTTCTCAAGATGTAGAAGATAAAAAAATTCTATGATGAAGAAAGATATACATATTAATATTTATATTTAGTTATTGATAATTATTTACAAATCTCCTAAATGGAAAAACTTAATTAAAAATCCTAACTAAAACTCTCACTTGAAACCTTAATTATACATACATATTTTGAATTCCAATAATACGAACTAAACAAAGAATTTAGACAATTGTACCATACTTTATTAAAACAATTGTACCCCCAACCCAACATTGTCCCCGTAATGAGACACATAAAAGCAATACTCTTTTACAAAAGATAATTAAACGAAATTACAGTTACTTTTGTTAGGTTCAACACAAATTTCTTTATGTCGTCATTGTTATCCTTTCTTTTGCAGAGTGAAAAAAAAACCCATGATGGTAAAAGTCACTAATGATTTAAATTTACAAAATAAAGAATAAAAGACTTAGGTTAATTCATATTAATATTATATTTTCTTTAATAAACCCACAAAATAATTACTAAAAACCAAATATATGTTTAATTATCTTAATCATGGACGAAATTAAAATTAAAATTTTTGTATTGATATTTTTTTATTACACTAGAAATAAAACATGTAAACATGTTGAATCAACTATTTACTCTAGAATTAATAAAATGACTTTAAAAAGGAAATAGAGAAGACCAAAATGGATGTGCACTGCACTTTGATCTCATCATGTGAATGTGAGTCTGTCAGGCTAAAAGACAATCTGCATTAAAGTGAATTGCTGACTAATTGCACTACTCTTTGCATTCACATGTTTTTAACAGTTTTTTAACTTTCCCACCTTCTTTCTTTCTACTCTCACACTCCTTTCATGCATTTTGCTTATGCACTTCATTTTCTATTCTGCATCCACTTCTCCACTTCAACCACTATCCTTCACCCCTACTCAGACTTATATTTTTTTCTCTCAGGTCTCAATCCTTACTTACTATTGATTTCTATATTATTTTGTTAATTATCTTATTATTGTTGATCTTCTTGTATTAATAAGATAATGTTTTAGATAATGTTTTCATTTGCAACAGGTTGAACTGTTCTTTTCAACGTGGAAGAAGATTACACAAGGTACATACATACTCACATAGCTATGCACCGGATGAAATAATATAGTAGGAAATGATTTTTTATTCCTTGTTTCATGTACAAATACTTCAAAAAATTGAAAATGGATACAGAAGAAGTGAAGAAACCTAATTTTCTAAAGTGGGTTTTCCACTATCTTTCAAAGGATGGTTAACTGAGGTGCAATAGAAACAATTAAAAATGTCATCTTCTTGTTGACAGTGACTCTATTCATAAAGTCTCTGCTTTATTAACTCCAAGCTTCCAATATTTGGTGATGAACAGCCCATAAAACGGATGAAACCTACTCTAGTTGGCTGATTAAAAACAGATATATTGTTCAAATCCACACCATGTATGAAAAGGACATGTTGCATTTATTCTAACCTTTTCACACTCTTTACATGAAAACTTCCAAAGCATTTTTCCTCATCAGTCTTCTACGGTCTCTATCTCTTGTTATTAAATTTATAGAGAAAAATGTAATCAAACATTTAGCTCAATCCCCATCTTCACAATGTCCACTAATTAAACAAGACATGTTTAACCCAATCAAGTTTCTTATGTCTGTGTGCAAAGCAATGCAGCTAAAAGTTTGGTTTCCGTGCATCTAATTAGGATATAATTCTAGAGTAATTATTGAAGCTCAAGATTAATATAATATCAATCATTGTGTCAAAGAATTATAATTTGGAGACCGACAAGAGAAAACAAAAGAATAGTTAATTGATTCTTGAAATTTTGTCTGGGAAGGTAGCAGCTATAAGTGACGATGGTCTTTTCAAGTTTTAACTCTTTTGTGATTTACATGGTGCGTGTAATATAATAGAATATAGGGTAACATTTCACTATGTGGATGTGATAAATTATGAGTTGACGTGGGCGTGACCTGAAAAGACTGAAGATGCTCCAATTTTGTTTCACCCCAACTCACCAAGATATTCCTCTACGTAATCCAATCTACAGCTACCAAGCTACTCTGTCATAAGAAAGCGAAGCACACAAAAGAAAAACACGTTGTTAGCCACAGAAAATTGATGCTTCTTAGTTAGGCCTCAGTGTCTGTCTGTCCATGAAAACTTTAGTTTTATAGGTAAGCTTTTCTGAAGGAAGGATGGATGAATTGTCCACTCTTCTTGCTATATCTGAAACCTTTTGCCCTTGGTTGTGTGGTATTGGTATTTTGGAAAGATGGCACGAGTAAATTGATTGCTTATGTCTTTGTATGGTACTCCACTTGCTTCACTGCTAATCTATATTTTTTGCTAATGTCTCAGAGGTTGAATTTTCATATTTCAGGAATTTTGCTCGGGGAGAAGTTGCTGTTGTGTTGTTGATAGTATAGAAGGTGGAAGTATCAGTCTTTGGTTGGAACTAGGAACTAGTTGTTTGCTTGTTTAGTCGCAATAATGACAATGGCTTCTGTTCCAAAAGTGGTGCTTGGTTTAATTGCATTTGCAATCTTCTGGGTCTTAGCAGTTTTCCCAGCTGTGCCTTTTCTACCTATTGGGAGAACTGCAGGGTCCCTCCTTGGAGCCATGCTTATGGTCCTATTCCAAGTTATTACTCCAGACGATGCTTATGCCACGATTGATCTTCCAATTCTTGGTCTTCTTTTTGGGACAATGGTCGTCAGTGTCTATCTTGAAAGAGCTGACATGTTTAAGTATATAGGGAAGTTGCTGGCTTGGAAGAGTAGAGGTGCAAAGGATTTACTTTGTAGGATATGTGTTATTTCTGCTGTCTCAAGTGCTCTCTTCACAAATGACACCTCTTGTGTTGTTTTAACTGAATTCATATTGAAAATTGCTAGGCAGCATAACCTTCCACCAACACCCTTCCTACTTGCCCTTGCTTCGAGTGCTAATATTGGGTCCTCGGCAACTCCAATTGGCAACCCCCAAAACCTGGTTATAGCTGTTCAGAGTAAAATATCATTTGGTGATTTTCTGATTGGTATTCTTCCTGCCATGGTGGCAGGAGTTGTAGCAAATGCTACAATTCTTCTAATCATGTTTTGGAAGTTATTATCTGTTCATAAGGACGAAGAAGATGCAGGGGAAGAAGTTGTGGAAGAGGAGTATGATTCCCATAGGTTTTCTCCAGCCACTATGTCTCATTTTTCATCCTTAAATTCTCAAGAATGGAATGCCCATCTTGAAGCTATCAGTGTTCAGAACTCTCCTCCACATATTCTAAGAAACCGATCGATTGCAAATGCAAGTGAAAGTAATGGGGTTTCTAGCATCCCTTTTGATTCTGCAAGAATCTCAAGTTTACCAAGGGATGGAATAAATGGTGTGCCATCTCTGACAAAGGAGGAAACTAGCCCTATAAGTTCTTCAGCAGCGACAGTGGATACACTTATTCACCCTTCGGAAAGAAAAAACAATTTCATCATAAGATGGAAGAGGGTACTGTGGAAATCTTGTGTTTACATCATCACAGTTGGAATGTTGGTTGCTTTACTTTTAGGTTTAAATATGTCATGGACTGCAATTACTGCGGCACTTGCTCTTATGGTTCTTGATTTCAAAGATGCTAGACCAAGTTTAGAAAAGGTTTGAATATAATCTTTCTCGTTTCCTCTGTCTTCTCCTAGGGATGCTAAAAGTACTTCTGCTGTTCACATATTTTACGTTTTTTTCTCCTCTCTTGTTACAGGTTTCATACTCACTCTTGATATTCTTTTGTGGAATGTTTATCACGGTAGATGGCCTCAATAAAACTGGGATTCCAAGTGCTTTGTGGGACATAATGGAGCCCTATTCTCGCGTTGATCGGGCTAGTGGAATTGCAATTCTTGCAATTGTCATACTTGTCCTATCAAATTTGGCTTCGAATGTACCAACAGGTAAGTGGACGTGGATCTATTTTACTGCAAAATATTTGTTTTTTGTTTGGGAGAGGGATCTTCCAATGTCATGTAGATTTGTTAGTATTGATAGTTAAATCTTCATTCTCCATGACTTCCAATAAAGAAAGTCACTGGAAGCACACTAGTAAGGAGTGTAGATCGCATAACTTCTGCACTGCGAAAAAGGGTAGAGAGACTAAAAAGGACATGGAAGAAATCATTGAAAGGGATTTCATGTTGAATAATACTCCTGAGAATTTTGGTTTTTGGCCAAACTTAATAATATTATGTGATTAATTAGTTTTCACCCAGTTGGATAAGACCATTATTGTTGTTGACTTGTTTGTTGTAGATTTGTAGTCTTATGGACAATATTAAATGCCATTTTCTTGGAAGTGAACGTTTAGAATTGTCATTTTTATACCACGGTTTGTCTATGCAGTGGTTGCATACTCTGAATGACTTACATATTTCCTGAAGCTGTAACTTATTGTGCATAATATATTGTCACTGAAACAATAGGAATTATATTGTGAATGTGCACAACAGAATAACATCTCGATTAAAGTTTTCCAAATTGATTGTTCTTCAGTTTACTTCTTTGAAAAAATCTGATGGATTGTTAACGAAATTTAACCAAATCCTACTATTCCCTAAAATCAAGAAAATGTTTCTTCAACAGTGGTAAACTCCCAACAAGAGCAAATAATTTTGGATAAGCGTGGAATTTAGTTTCTGTTTTGATAGATATCTATTATTTATTTGATGGGATTTTAATTGTTTGCTTTTAAGAGACTTCTTTTTCTCTTTACCACTGGAAATCTTTGTAAACACATCAGAAAGAACAAGTATTTATGTTATGTATGTATCAATTTGTCTTGATATCAAATTACACTTTTACCTGCAATGCTTACTTGGTCAAACACCAATAGTTGATATATTATCTTTATTTGTTTCTTGTCATATTCCTTTTGGCTTGACACTATCATTAGAACAAGAAGTTATATTCATCTGCACTAAACCTGTATCCATCATTCTGAAAGAATTTTGATCTTATGATACATGACTATTAACTAAAATTATCTTTTATGTATGTTATTATCTAGTTCTCTTGCTTGGAGGACGTGTAGCAGCTTCAGCTGCTGCAATTTCCAAAGCAGATGAGAAGAAGGCATGGCTGATATTGGCTTGGGCCAGCACCATATCAGGGAATCTCTCACTGTTGGGATCAGCTGCTAACTTGATAGTGTGTGAACAGGCTATCCGTGCTCCAAACCTACCATACACGTTAACCTTCTGGAGTCACATAAAATTTGGCCTTCCTTCCACTATCATAGTCACAGCTATAGGTTTGACATTCATAAGATGATATGGGATTTTGAGGAAAAAGGGTCTTGTAAGTTGAAGATATTCAAACAAAATGAAAGCATGAAAAGTCAGGGTTCTTGTCAATATGTTTTAGCTTATGGATACATTATCAAGAAACCGGATGTTCATGCTTTGTTATTTTATGCAAAATAAAATATGTGCAGATGGTTGCCATGTGATACTTTGGAATTTAGTGAGAAAATGAAAAAACTTGTTCTGTTATTAGTATTTTTATTAGTTTTATTATTATTCCCTACATTTTTGTTTTTTCTGAATTTTTTTCTCAAACATATTTAAGCTAAGCAAAACTGACGGGAAATTATGCAAATATGGATGCTTCTTCTGATTTACATATTCAGTAAAGCCAAGTAGGGAGTGCAGAAGTAATGAAATGTGATTGCACATTATTGTATGGTCATATTGCAGGCTGAAGATATTGAGATTTCTAGACATGTTTTGCATATCAAATCATAATTATCTAAAAAAACTCAAGATTATAAAAGATATTTCTCAAATTAATCCATAATGAATTTTTAAAAAAAAAAATATTCTAATTATAAAATTCATAAGGAATTTTTAGATTACATAATCTATCTTCCGGATTTTACAATCAGAGAAATATAAATAGAAAATAATAAATTTCCAGAGAATTCAAAATATATTTCTAAAAGTTTCACCCAGAGGTGCCAACGTGATTTTTGGCATCTTGAATGAGGTTACTGATTCTGACTTCCAATTTTCTTTCTCTACTGGAGGTTATAAACTGTATCTCAAATCTTTTCCAGAAACACACTTGGTCTTCGGTGTGAATCTTAACTGATTCAATCATACACGTTTCATTTACATGCTTTACTTGTATACTTGTAAATTAAAACATTTAACTGAACTCATAACTCAATTAGAATAGGTAAACTTGTTTCACTTCTCTCCAGTAGGAATGTATATGCTTAGCAACAATGGTTAAGCAATGGGGAAAAACGATGCAGAATGCCAGCTTGAACTTAAATCACCTTGTTATAATCTAAAATTTGGAGTAGTTGTTATCCCTAAACAATTGATTGGGCAAATGCATAATAATTTTTAAACAATGATTCATTAATCTCCAGGTTCATTACATCACCGTCAACTTAATCTGGTATGAATTTAAAATTCAAAATAATCTCATAAAATTTCAAGCCTGTCTAAACGGCCCCGAAGGAACAAACTCACCCATGATTTCATATTAGTAAACAAACCACAATAAACTGACATTTAGCCTTCCACTTAATTCATTAAATCATAGTCATCCAATTTGTCATTGTACTGAAGCACCTTTCTCTTTATTTTGGATGAATCCACCCATGTAATGAAGTCTTCCATGTTTCTAGTGACAAGGAAAGCTGGGTCTGTCACTGTCTCTGGACCAACCCTAATATGCCCTTGCTCAATATACGTGACTGCTTCTTTCAAGTGTTCAGCAAATTTGAGTCGAACCAGAACAGTTGAGAGCCTACGTCTGCACAATGGAGAAAAAATCATTAATTTTAAGAACAATCAAGGGTAATATAATGCAAATAAGAAGAAAAGTTAGTATCTGTAGAAGAAAACAAGTAATAACATACCCAGTAACTTCCCTAAGATTATCTTGAAATTGATCCCATACCTGGGGTTATAATGTTATAATTATTTATTAAACTGCATTTGCAGGTTATAATTGTTATCTCTTCCTCTTGATATATTTACATTTGGACACTCTAATGAGCAAAGTGAAAACAAATAAAATCAATCAATCATCATTTTACAAAATAATCAGTAAGAGTATTGTTTTTACCTACAGAAGGATGACACAGTTAAGCGTTCACAGAGTGTGATGCTTTGCCTGGTTGGAATCACGCCCATATTGTAGCTGTCACCCAAAAAGAATAAAAAAAATGAGTAACTTGTACAAGGCACCATTAGTTCAGTACTCTCTGCACAATGGCAGATATGTATTACAATTACATCTGATAGAAGGTGTACAATAAGGCAAATACTTTTGTCTCTGGGACAGCAAGTATATTGCTGTAATTGATATATGACTTCCTGTGTTCAATAATATATTTTTATTAATATATCAATTGATGGGGTATCATATGTTCACATGATATGAGAGTGAATAAAAATGAACTTACAGTTTTTCCAAAAGCTTGTCAGTCATGTCAACTCGAAAAGGATCCTTTGCATCCATCTGTTTCAATATGTTAACTAACTTCTGAACCATATGGCATAAACCTGAATATCTATCAATATTTGCATCATTCCAGAGACAAAAAAACATAAGATGGGTCAGCCAAAAGCTAATCTTAAAAAACAAACGAAATTACACAGTTTAAGAAAATATAATGAATTATGGATAATACTTTTTGTAATCGTCCCGTCCAGTAACATGGTAACGTTGCATAACCAAGTTCTCTCTGTGACCCCCTTCCCTCTTCCATTCCAAAAAATTTACCTTCTTTAAAAGCTTCTTTTCATGAAACTTGAGCTTCCTCATTCTTTTTCACTGTCATAAAAGATGCACAATTAAAATAATCACCTCATTAAGAAATAGAACAACTGTTTAATTTATTTATCGGCTATTTAACAGCGGCAGCATAAATTGCTGTACCAAGTTCCAAACTTTAGTTCAATCAGCCACTATTTTAATAGATATATAGAGCTAGAGAAAGACAGAGACTTATGTGTCACATTTTAACTAGCCAATAGTGTGAAGTTAGCTAGTCTAGAGATATGTGGAAGACCCAAAATTAAGATCAAATAAGCTCTAATATCATATTAGAAGAAAAAAACAAAGACTAAGGATTTGTCTGGACGAACTTCTACATAAGTTCTTCGAATAAGAAATACAAAAAAGAAAAACCTGTTTAATTTTATCTTCTTATTTTTTATCCTCTAATAAATTATTATAGAGAAACTTATTGGTTGGTTGGTTATCCAAACATGCCTGAATTCACTCCCAAAGCTAGCTCAAAGGAGGACCCAAGCGTTGTAAGGAGTATTCTGGGCACATCTTAGTCAAAGAGGCACATTCTTAACAAAATTTAAAAAGAAAAACTAAATATAGTGTGATATAAGGACCTATCCAACTAATAATAGAACAACCAATAATTGAGAACAGACTATAGGGTATGTACATGTACATGAAGAACATATTCAAACCTGAAGTGGTTTGTGTAGTTTAGAGCCAGAAAACTAGGTGATATATGGTGTTAAAGATCTTTTTATATAAACAAGGACTAATAAACAACTCATTCATCTGGTGACATGGAATGTGAAGCCCCAGTTACTGTTCAGCTAAACTCGCAAAAGAAGGACTCAAAACAGTGGCACTACAAATTTAAATATTTAGCCTGAAGGAGAAGGAGGTAAATCGAAAGGCAAATTAAGTAATTTTCGCGCTCTCTATTTATCTGTCCAAAAATCATGTTGTATAGTATCTGTGCATCATACAAAAATGAACGAAAAGCTTATTCAAACTAAACTATTCATCGAAACAATGAAACCCTAAAACTAATTCATCGAAACAATGAAACCCTAAAAGCCGGTGGGGGAATTTTGAAAAAAAAATACCCGTTAGTTGGCTTCCGTGACTGTCTCGGGCAACTTGCTAATAGAAAGAAAGAAACGGCGATGAGACGACAGCGCGGCGGCGGCGAGAGAAAGAAGAGAGGACAGAAGCGGAGATAGAGAGAGGAGAACGCCGCAGGACGAGGCGGCAGAGTGATGAGGACTCAGAACTGCAAGAGACCAAAAACCAAAGTTGGGGTAGATGTTTAAAATTGGGTTAAATTTGAAATTTTTAGGTTTTTTTTAACTTTGTTCTTTATTTTTTTTAAATGCTCAATCTTTAATTTATATATGTTTATTTAAAATACTTAATTATAATTTTGTTGACAAAATTTACTATTTTTG
>Ga0123341_1003446_pt1 | contig 13571 bp, 13 predicted proteins | sample Turbeapinknodule_FD_89959 | JGI IMG/M metagenome (GOLD analysis project Ga0123341, IMG submission 89959) | Root nodule microbial communities of legume samples collected from Mexico - Turtle bean Mexico pink nodule | ecosystem: Host-associated > Plants > Roots > Nodule | place: Mexico: Nepantla... | reverse complement strand
GTCCTAATTTAAGCACACCCTAAATAAAATTGTATGAGCATCTGATAATTTTTTTAGAAGGGTGAACATCAACACCACTCATCTATATATGTAATAAAACAATATTTTACCCATTTCAATAATAAATCTGGTAGAATTACAGCTCTCACATAAATTTTCCAAAAATAAATTCTCCATAATATTAAAGAGACAAATAACTATTTAACTTTTTTAACTTTGTCGAAAAGTATCAAATATAGTATATGAAAATGATTAACCATGCAAACAAGTACATAAAATAGTTAAAATTTGATGAAAAAAAAAAATTATGGTTTGAATTAGAAGAGTCATTGTTTTTGCGTGAGTCTGATAAGTCAAACCGTTTATAAATTTATAAGTTGTTACTTTTTACCGAATAATAATTATACTTAAAATAATATTTTTAAAAGAAATTACGTTTATATTTTCGAAAAGTAGTGACTTTATTTTTATTACGTAACACTCTGTGCAATTCATTTTTTAAGGTGACCTAATTAATATATTTGTTAAAAACATGTACACGTTGATTTCCAAGCAATATAATGTAAATAAAGAATCATAAAGAATGTTGACTAACACATTATTCCAACTTAACTGATTGATTTGAATTGAATAGGCGATAATTTCATTAATGCTATTTATAATTTATTAAGTTAAAATAAAATGAATTTTAAATACAATAGACTCTAAAAAGTAAAAAAATAAAGTGAGTAACTGCAATTAGACAGTAACTGGTTCAATAATTTGTAAAGTATTAAATAAGAAATTATTATTATTAAGGGGGGAAGAGTAAATAGAGAAGAAGAGGGTGGGGAGTGGTGAGAATGAATGAGTGAAAGTGACAAGAGGAGCCTAAGTGGAAGCATTATTAATATTTGGTAAAAAGAAAAGGAGAGGTAAATCCAGAACAAAACATACAAAACCAAACAAACCACATCATACATACGAACATAGTACTTCAAGTGTTATAGCAGCAACACCAGACGCTTGGCATTCCATCAACCAACGTGTTATGGGTTTCGGTGCCTTTCTCTTTTCAAATTAAATAAACCCCTTTTCTTCATATATATCCCTCTCTCTTACCTATTCTCTCAAATTAACCTTATTCTATGCCTTATTTCTCTGTTCACTTCTCACATGGGTTGGTGGCATAAGATCACAAAAACTTGGATTGCACTCTCTGCTCGTATCAAGCTTCGCAAATCAAGTGGGTCCTTTCTATCCTTCTATCTCTCTGTTTTAAATATTCATTATTTCTACTTGTAATCATGGGTGGGTTTACCTTAACAGGGATTTCTGGTGGCCGAGTTGGTGGAACCGGTGAATACTCCAATGATTGTGGGAGAATGAGTGGGGGGTTGTTGAAGCTTCGTGATGATGTGCGAATGTGTGGGTACAGAGATGTTGAGGTGATGTGGAACATGTTGAACATAAGTCTTCAGCATGACCAAATGGAAAGGGTGGGTGCAAGCAAAGATCTATTTCCAGGGTTTTGTTCTGGACTGGCCGTTCATAAAATTGAATGATCAAGTTTTGGGAAGGAATCAATTTCAATGTACTGTACATGCCAATGAATGAAACCTTATTTCATAATTATGTAAATAATAAAACAAGTTTGTGTTACTGATGATAAATGGGTGTCACAATTTTGAAGTATTTGATGGTGGTTTTCACTGATTTTTGTGAAGTGCGTGTTGTAGAAGTGGTTTGAGTAGCAGTGATTAGGAAAGCAGAGGGAATATATAGAGATTGCAGAGGTGGATTTAGAAGAAGTATTTTGCGGCTTTTCTTTAGAGTTGCCATAATAATTGAATCACAACTTAGCATAGTTGCACGCATTGCGGATCTAGCTAAAAGTAATCGGTTTCCTTTTGTCTGCATGTACGGAAGAAATTACAGATAGTGTGGTTGGAAATCCGTAGGACCACAAACACCAATAAATCTTAGGCTATAAAAACTATAATTATTAGATTCTTAATTTAGATGTGAAGTCAAACACGCTACCTATATTTTAGACTTATGTTTCAGTTAATTTACATCATTTCTTTTACCAGTTCACAAAATTTATCAGCTACTGTTCACAGATTGGCTGAATTCATCTATGATTATTTATATCCACATGGGAAGTACTCTACTAAAATGAGTACAACTACAATTCATCTTTCAAAAATTATTACGTTAGAGTAATCTCTGCCCGACCGACAGTTTGGAACCCGGTCATCACGGTTAGATAATGTATTTTTAAATGTGATTAAACTTTATAATCCGATCCAATAAAAAATACTCATCAAAATAATATAAATATTATAAATTCTAAGAATCAGATGCTTCATTACACAATACTCAAAATATCGAGTGCCGAATACTAAATCTGATTTCATCACCAGAGTGAATTGTGCAGGTACCATTCGAGTCTGTATACACGAAGATGATCGAAGAGTAAAGTGAGTAGAGAAAAGAAATGAGCTATTTTGAAGAGAAACAAAAATGCAAACTAACCAATCAGCTAAAGAGGTAGAAGAACAATTCTTATAATTCTCTTAGTCTCAAAACCCGTTTGAAAACAATTACCATTGTTCTAAGTAACCATGAATATGTTTATGGATTTTATATCTGTTTTTAACCAAAACATAACAATCAATTATTTACAAGGCCTTGTTTCTTCTATTATATATCAAAACGTATTAAGTGCAATTTCAAATTACTCTTTAAAAACAATTTAAATACATTTTCTTCGTTGAATTAATACTTTTTACACTACTATTAAATGGTATAATTTTAAATTTATTGAATTTAATAGATTTTTTTTAAGTGATATCTAATATTATTTTTGATGAGTTGATAAAGTAAAATATTTACACTAATATAAACAACACAACTTTCAGATTATTTGAAAATTGTAGATGAAGGAGAACTTTTTGAAACATATAGTTAATGGCACCTAATAAGTAGGTAGTTTATAAACAATTATAAGCACAACAAGAGTTTCTTAAAATCATTATTCAAACTACAATTAGGGTGTGTTTCTTCATGTACCTCATCAAAGTTCTTCCTGCAATCCATCAATATTCGAAATACAATTACCTCTTATAAGTGTATTATGGAAAACGTTTTACAGAAATTCCAGAAAGTATTTTCCAGAAATGATTTCCCAAACGTGTATTATACGTCACAAAATGTGTTTTTTGGAATAAATTTTCTAAACTGTATTCCAAAAAGAAATTTATGGTCTTTTTACCCATTTGATGGAGTGCAGGAAGAACTTTGTAGGGTTGCAGGGAGAAACACCCCTGCAGTTAAGCTTAGTTTAATTTCTGGGGTCGTGGGCCGATCCGGAAATGGGCCAAATGAGTAAGGGAAAAGCCCAAAACTGGTCTGCCATGAAAGCATTTTTCAGTAACAGTTGGGAGCGAGTGTTGTAATTTGGAGGTGGAGGAAGAGTGTCGGGAAGCAAGTAGTAGCAAATAGCAATGGCGTACTTGAGCATGGGGGAAGCTCACAGAAGGATCACAGAGTATCTGAATCGCTTTTCCGACGCCGTTTCGTCGCAAGATGGAGCTTCGTTCAAGTCTCTCTTCGCTCTCTCCTCCAATTCCCCTTACCTTCTCTCTCTCGCCGACGCTCTCAACCTCTTCCAAGACGCCAATAGACTCATCAAACAATCCGACAACTATTCTCAGTTCGCCGACATCCTCGTCCCCCTCTTCCGATCCTTCCAAAACTACCGCCAGAACAACTTGCTCGAAGCCTATAACGCTTTCGAAAAAACCGCCAAGTAACTTTGCTTTCCCCCTTTTTCCTCTACTTTTTCTTCTTATTGTTATTTGAATTGTTTCAATTGAGTTTAATTATTTTGTGTGTTTAAATTGGAACGTTGGTGTTCAGTGCGTTTATCCAGGAGTTTCGCAATTGGGAATCCGCGTGGGCTCTTGATGCTTTGTACGTCATTGTTTACGATATTAGGGTTCTTGCAGAGAAGGTGTTGTTTATACTTCGCCATGATATTTTCTCTTTTTTTGGAAGCATGGTTGGGTTGTGTCAAATTTTTTTTTATAATTTTAGGCTGATAAAGAATTGGCTTCCAGTGGGAAGTCTCCTGAGAAGTTGAAAGGCGCTGGTTCCGTCCTTATGAAAGTTTTTGGCACCCTTGCGGTATGTGATTGTTTCCGTTAACTCATTATCATTTGAAATCAAGTTATGTTTTCAAATTTATTTTGGTATCGCTAATTTGAAATCCAATTTTGTTATCATTCATCCCCCTATCAAACGCGCGCAAACGATTATTGTAGCTAGGATAAGTGTTCTACTCTCTCTCATTTAATTTGTTTATTAATGCTATTGATTTTATATCTTCCGGAAACTTAGATATAGAAGATAAACACTAACCATAGCCAATTTGTGTTTTCCTAAAAAAATTAGTATGCTTGTGGCTGTTAATTTTGTCATAATTCAGTTTCTTGTCCTTTAGAACTAGATGGAAGAGGAGATAATGGGATTAACACTCATCAAAGACGTGATGTTTAGCCGTTGAAGACATCCAAATTAAACATAAAAAATGTTTATTATAATTTTCCCACTTTATTATAGTTTTATATCTGGCCATCGTAGAACCTAATTGTTCGTGTAGCACTCACAAAACGAATTGTTTCTTCTGTGTCTGCATATTCTTGTATTGTTCTACATACTTTCTACTTATATAAATTCCTTCCAAGGAAAAAAGTTTCCATGCTTTGTGTTTTCGTTGTGCAATATTTCAATGCTGATTGCTGACTGCTTCAAGTGATTGTATGGAATTTTGCTTTCAGAGGTAATATATTAAATCCTAACTCAATTGCATTCCAGGGAAAAGGCTCTAAGCGCGTTGGAGCGTTATATGTAACTTGTCAATTATTCAAGATTTACTTTAAGGTATTTGTTGCTGCTTTTTCTTCCGTTTTTAGTGGTTCATATTCTTTCGTAGTTTATGATCTATTTGTTGATATGCAATGGCATTAATCTGAACTTGTATATTGGCATAATAGTATGTGTAACATGTCCAACGGGTTCAGGGAAGGTTGGCTAGGACAGGGATGACATGACATTTGTGGTTGAAAATTGAAATTAGAGTTTGATTTTTATTTTATGAATGTCTTGCAGCTTGGCACAGTTCACCTTTGCCGCAGCGTAATAAGAAGCATTGAAACTGCACGTATATTTGATTTTGAGGAATTTCCCAAAAGAGACAAGGTTAGAAATGGATTAATTTGTATGAGTTTATTTTTTATGCACTGTTAGTGTAAAGATTTTTATACTACCAACCAATTAAAAACTATTTTTAGGTACAAAATTTAAAATTATTGTGTAAAAGTCAAGTCAATAACTCTACCAAACACGACAACCTATGATTGGATGACATTATACAATGTTAGTGTATTTTGATTAAATTCAATTTACATATGCACATAATTTCTATATTATCTTTGTGATGTATTTCAGGTTACTTACATGTACTATACAGGTCGTCTTGAAGTTTTCAATGAAAATTTTTCTGCAGTAAGTGATCTATATTTCTTTTAATTCAATTTATGACCTGCTTGTGTACTGTGTTTGGACACATTCAATAATGTGTGCTCTGTAATTTTGGGTAATAGTTTGTTTACATTCCTTTTTAGTTGATGCTACTTTCAACAGAGAACTATTTTCCTATATGGTTGCAAGAAAAACTGAATTCAAATATTACTTATTGTATTAAGCTTAATATCATTACTATTATTTTGAAGGATATTACTCTAGTCTAGTATCAGCCATTTAAAGAAAAAAAGGGGACAAAATAGTAAAGTAACCACCACAATGTCACTATTTTCAAATTATTAACTTTTGGATAACTGAAAGTAACTCTTTAGGTAATTAAATAAAAGAGTTCAAGATCTAAGCACTATAATAAACACATTTTCTTTCATAAACAAAATTAGAAGTAAATGTGACTTGCTTGTATGCCGATTGTTGTTGTTATTCTCTGACAGTGTTTCATCTCCAATTTTACCTGAATTGTATTTATCCGACTGTGCAACAGCAAAGAACAATGAAGATATAACCTTTGATATTTTATTAAATCATTTATACAGTTTATATTTCTAATTTGACAGGCAGATTATAAATTATCGTATGCCTTGAAGTATTGCAATCCTCAAAGTACAGCCAATATAAGGTTTGGTTCAGGTGTGCCAATTGTGTACATTGCATTTGCATGGGATGGTTTATGAGTTGGTTGTATGTATATATTTTGATTGCAGTTATACTTATACATGCACTATAAATGTGTACTTTTGTGGATGCGTGTCTAAGACCAAGCTTTAAAATTGCTTGTGCATTCTCTTAGAAATAGTTTATTTACTCAAACTTTTTGTATCTGTTAAATGCTGTTGTTTTTACTAAGCCAATAAAAGAAATATCTGAGTAAGTTAAATGCATAGGTACCTGTCAGAGGTTGAATAGCTTTGGTCGGTAAAAAAATTCATCTTATAGTTAAAGGAATGTAATAAAAAAAAGCCATATATAAACTATCTTTTTGAGTATAAGGTGTGTGACTTATTGTTTTTGTTGGGCATAGGATGATACTTAAACATCTAATTCCGGTGAAGCTTTCGATAGGCATATTGCCTAAAAGCAGTCTCTTGGAGAAGTACAATTTACTTGAGGTATGTCAGGTGCTTTCTTGAGGATTTTTACTTTTCATCTTTCTCTCCCTGTGTTACTATAAAAGCTTTGAATAAAACTTTTTCATAAACACTTGTAGTAGAAGAAAATAAGAAAGAAAAATGAAAATGTTTTCTCCACAAGTTAAAATTAGTTTATACATAAATTAATTTGTAGTAGAAACTTTCTTATTTTAACTTTTCCAAAAGTTGTTTTTTTAACTTATCCATAACCTAATTTGAACTTATAGATTTGTTTTTCTTCATTTTCCTTATATTCTTCTTTTATCTGTGCTTCTCGAGAAATTTATTCAAATAGACATTTAGTTTACTTAATGTAGTGACTAGCCTAGCTTGCTCAGACAAGTCAGAATGAAATAAATAAAACTGATTATGATTCAAGTCTAAATTTGCTGGCCTTACACCCCTTCAAGTTCCTGATGGGAACTCATCTTTTATAGGATTTTTTTTAATAAACATGCTTTATAATAGAATAATTATATTCAAAATGTGATCATCCTGGTACAGATGATGGTTATCATGTTTATGCTTATGCCACAATCCGGAATGATATTGCAGTATATACCCTATTGCCAGAATTTATGAATCATGACACCTATTTTCAGAATGGTTATTTTTCTAGCAAATTTGGTCATTTCATTCAAAGGGAATTTTTTTAAAAACATTTCATTATCATCTAGCACTGGGAGAAATGTATAGTGCCGTTTATATTACAGAATAATTTTCCTGAGAAAACATGCATCAGCATTATTGCATTTGGTAGTTGACATTTACAGTATTTACATCTTTATGTGCCTTGAAATGTTAATTTTAGTATTCCTTTTTACTTTGGGCAGTATATTAATATTGTACAAGCTCTAAGAAGGGGGGATCTTCGACTTCTTCGACGTGCACTCCAAGATCATGAAGACCGGTATAATTGCCCATCATTCTTTCATGAATAGGATCCGTTGTTCTATGTTTTAATCAAGAGAGCATAATAGAATGCACTTCTTGTAGGTTCTTGAGATCAGGTGTATATCTTGTCTTGGAGAAGTTAGAACTTCAAGTTTACCAGAGATTAGTAAAGAAGATGTAAGTATCCAGTATCACCTTTGCACCCTCTTATTCCGAAGTATATTAGGATTGATAAATGACTTGGCTATTTACTGAAATCACTCTTTTCATTTTACTGCTGGGTTGTAACATGGCAGTTACATCATTCAAAAGCAGAAGGACCCAATCAGAGCTCATCAGGTGAAGTTAGAAGTTATTGTTAAAGCATTGAAATGGCTTGAAATTGATATGGACGTGGATGAGGTAATTTTTTAAAATTTCCTCCTTGCTTTCTACTACTTACAGTTCTTTCAAAAATAAATGAAGGAAGATATGTTTTTAATGTATTTTGGTCATGATGTATGATACTTTTGCAGGTAGAGTGTATAATGGCCATACTGATATTTAAGAATCTTATGAAAGGTTACTTTGCCCACAAAAGCAAAGTCGTTGTATTGAGCAAGCAAGACCCTTTCCCTAAATTCAATGGAAAACCCGTCAATTCTTAGGGACAATGTCATTCATGACACTCAAATTCAGAGGGGTGGGGGAGGGAGCATGGTAATGACAGGGTGACTCTGACAGTTTTTCAACCGTAAGTCATTGTACTGAATGTTTGAGAATTCTCCCAAACGTGTGGGGCATCAAAAATATCACAGCGCTGCTTCAGTTTTAAAACAAATTCATCATTATTTTGTTTAGACAATGCTAACTCCCACAAATTGAATTGTAGTTTAGCTTCCACTTGTATGCTGCAGAGATGTTATCGGTGGAAATAAACTGTAGAAGATACTGAGCTCATTGCAATAACCTAAATTTTTGGCCTGGGGCTATGGATCCTATGTCTATGCTGGACGTACAAAATTGTGATGCATCATGTGTTTTTGCTTTCTACTCTGCCAAATCACCACTAGTAAATTCTTCGTTAGAGCTGCTGGCCCTTTTTATTTGTTTAAATCTCCCAATTTCTTCTCTCTTTTGGTAAAAGATGTTCCGGAGATATTTTTCTCAACTTGTCCTTTTCTTTCATCTCTAAAGGACATTCAGTATCCAGGTGTTGCAGTTGTATGTGTTGGATGATATTCCAAGTCATTATTCTTGTGATCCAATAAGATATTACTCTCATTATTTTTGGCAGTCTTTGTATTAGCGTAACCATGTGAGTTGTTTTGTTTCGTTTTGGTTCACATTTCACTTACGGGTTAATAAATTTAATTTGATTTTGCGTAACTATGGGTTTGTGGGGCTGTAGGTGGTCCACATGAATTTTAAAAAAAATCAATATTTTTTTTGGAAGTTTTTAGTTTAAATTTAAGTATCTTAGTAAAATAAGGATTTACTAGAAATTAAATAATTAAACAAAATATTTAAAGATTAATTATTTAATCTTTATTGTAAGTAAATAAGAAAGAATATTATGAAAGAAATAGGGCTAAGTAATAAAATCTAGACTAAATATATAAATATTAATGAAATGTTAAATCATTTTTTAAAAAGAAATTACATGACGGAAGAATCTGCATTTTGATTCGTTCGAACTCAATGAGTTGAAGGTTGACTTTAGACTATCGATTAGTTCTTAATACTTCTTCACATGTTAAAATTTATGTTAATATTAAATTTAAAATTTGCTTTCTAAAATAGTATTTCAATTTATTTTACTGAGATTTTTTGAATTTTGTATTGACTATAATCAAATTATAATATATAAATATAAATTATTTTAATTGTAAGATTGAATTATATAAATTATTTTAATTGTAAGATTGAATTATATAAATTATTTTAATTGTAAGATTGAATTAGATTTACTTTTTTAAGACAATGGGTTAACTTCAAATATAAATTATTTTATAAATGTTTACAGGCCTAATATTTATTGCATGCGCAATTTTGATTTGAATTAAATTAATATTTTGTTAAATATAGTTAAGCTATATTATTAACTTGTTTGCAAAATAAAAACATTTTAAGAGTATAAAACATTTGAATGAGTCACTTTATTTGAATTTTAACTAAATTTAAGTTTTTTTTATACAATTTCATTCAAAATTATTTTTTTAAATAACTTTATGATGATTGCGCTCTACCGAAATTGATAATAAAATGATGTTTTCCTCTTAAAGTTTAATTAAAAAGTGATGAGTTAAGTTTACTTTTTTATGTGGAACTCCAATCCAATATTAACTTTTAGGATTTTTTTCGAACACACTGAAAGCAGAAACCGAGAGGGCAAAGAAAAGGAAAAAATAATAAAAAGTTTTCCCTAGCAACTTCCGGCTGTCACAGACATTTTGTTCACCGTTGGATTGGGCTGAAATTTTGTCAGCAGGTTCATATTTTGTGTGACTTCAATTTGACTGTCTGGATCGTTGTTTGAGCAGAGAGAAGTTCATCTCACATTGTTGCAGCGTTTTCAACATTTCTATTGAGGGCAAATATTTTCGAATTGCTACAACCGCTTCGTCTATCGTTGGATCGAGCTGAAATTTTGTTAGCAGGTTCATAACTCGTGGTGCTTTAATTGGACCGTTCGGATTGTTCAAAAGTCACAGGAACAGTGACATATAGGCCACGTACGGTAGCTGCATGTGAATTTTCCAGGTTTCTTGTTCTCTGTTTCATCTTTGTTGTATTGCTATTTGGCTGGTTATTGAGCACAATTTGTGCTATGATTTGAGGACTCTCTTGTAACCATAACTTTGATCATAGTGGAGTTTGATTGACTGGCTTGTGCCTGTGGTTTTTACTTCTCACATTGAGAAGGTTTTCTATGTTAAAATTTTTGTGTCTTCCTGAAGTATGTTTTTGTTGCTGAAATTATTTGTTATTACTCCTCACAGATTCTTGCAAGTTGGAGAAATTATTATCCGCTGCTTATTGCTCTTGTTGAGATATTATTTTTATAGTGTTGAATTTTCCATCAGAGTAGTATCACAGCTCCTTGGTTAGAGCTATTTGACTGCTTGAATGAGATGAAGGCAAATACAAATAAGATGGTCTGTTGAACGAAACTAACTATCACTTATGGAAGGGAAAAATGAAGGATATGTTATTTGTGAAGAAATTGCATCTTGTGTTTGCTATTGAAGAAAAAACTGGTGAGGAATGGAAGTTTGAGCATCAACAGGTTTGTGGTTTTATTCGTTAGCATGTTGAAGACAATGTTTATAATCACATTGCTAATGAGGAAGATGCAAAATCATTATGGAAGCAGATCGAGACTTTGTATGCTTCTAGTACAGGAAACAATAAATTATATTTGTTGAATTCCCTGATGAATTTGAGGTAAAAGGAGGGGATTTCTATTTCAGATCACTTAAATGATTTTCAGGGGCTCTGAGATCATTTGTCACAAATGGACATCAAATTTGATGATGAAGTGTTGGGATTATGGCTACTAAATACTCTACCAAGTTCTTGGGAAACATTTTGGGTTTCAATTACAAACTCATCTCCTGATGGTGTTGTCTCCTTGGAAAATGTTAAGAGTAGTTCTTAATAAGGAGATGAGAAGGAATGCTCATGGTACTTCATCTCATTTCGAGGTTCTTGTCACTGAAAATAGGGGGAGAAGTCAGAAAAAGGAACCGAAAGGGAGTAAACAATACAACAGAAGTAAGTCCAAGTCTAGAGAAACATGGCACATTATTGTCACAAAACATGGCACATTCAGAGAAACTGTTTTCTTTGGAAAAAGGAGAACAAGGATAAGAAAAGGAAGCAGAAGGAGAAACATCATGACAATGATGATCGCGTTACTACTACTATTTGTGATGATGATCTTATTATTCTCCGTGACCATGATTCAGTTAATCTTGTATCAGATGAGAGCATGTGGATAATTGACAGTGGTGCTACATTGCGTGTTACACCAAGGAAGGAGTTCTTCACATCTTACACTTCTGGTGATTTTGGAGTGTTGAAGATGGGTAATCATGGTGTGTCTAGGGTAGTTGGTATTGGTGACGTTTGTTTGTAAACCAATATGGTAATGCAGTTGTTGCTCAGAGGAGTCAAACATGCTCCAGATATCCGCTTTAATTTGATCTGTGTGCAGATGCTTGATGATAATGGTTATGAAAATTACTTCGGTTCAGGAAAGTGAAAACTCTCCAGAGGTAATCTAATAGTGGCCAAAGGGGAGAGAATTAGTAAACTGTATTGGACAAAAGCATTGGTTGCTAATGACAGTGTGAACGCCATGGATATGAATGCTTCTTTGTGGCACTGAAGGCTTAGTCATATCAGTGAGAAGGGGCTGAATTGTTTAGCTAAAAAGGATGTGCTTCCGGGATTGAAGAGTGTAGAGTTGGAGAAATGTTCTCATTGCATGGCTGGTAAGCAGACCAGAGTATCCTTCAAGAAACATCCTCCCTCAAAGAAGTCGGAGTTGCTTGATTTGGTGCATTCTGATGTTTGTGGCCCATTGAAGGTAAATTCATTTACTAGTGCACTTTATTTTGTTACCTTTATTAATGATTGTTCCAAAAAGCTTTGGGTTTATGTTTTGAAGACAAATGACCAAATTTTAGAAAAATTCAAAGAATTTCATGTTTTGGTTGAGAGACAGTCAGGCAAGAAGCTGAAATGCATTTGTACTGACAATGGTGGTGAGATTGTGGACCGATGTTTATTGCAAGCAACACAGTATCAGACATGAAAAGAATCCTCCTAAAACTCCTTAGCTGAATGGTTTAGCAGAAAGGATGAACAAGACATTGATCGAAAGAGTTAGGTGTATGTTTTTTTGAAGCAAAGTTGCCTAAGCATTTTTGGGGTGAGGCATTGTACACTGCGATGCATGTTATTAATTTGAGCCCTGCAGTTGCTTTGAATGGTGAGGTGCCAACCAAGATTTGGTTTGACAAGAATGTTAGGTATGACCATTTGCGAGTCTTCGGTTGTAAAGCATATGTGCATGTTCCAAAGGATGAGAGAACCAATTTGGATGCGAAGACAAGGCAGTGCATCTTTATTAGTTATGGTCAGGATGAATTTGGCTACAAGTTCTTTGATGCTGTTGAGAAGAAGACAGTCAGAAGCCGTTATGTGAAGTTCATGGAAGATCAAACCATTGAAGATATTGATAAGATAGAGAAGACGACATCTAAGATAGATAATAAATTGTCTAATGTTGATCCAGTTCGAATGCCTTTAAATGACCTGGATATTGTGGAGAATGATGTTCAGAATGATGAGCAACATGATGATGTTGATGATCAACAACTTGGAGATGATTTTGATGTTCCTATTGATGACGTTGAAGAGGAACATGAGATGTCATAAGATGAAGATCTTAGTGATGCTCCTGAACCACCTCAAGTTCAAATTCGATGGTCTAATAGGCAGAGGGAACAAATCTACCATGTATCCTTCTGATGACTATGTTACCTCGACAAATGAAGGAGACCCTGAGTGTTATCTTGAGGCCATAGAGAGTGAAGAAAAGAAAAAGTGGTTGGATGCAATGCAAAATGAAATGAAGTCTTTGTATGATAATCACACTTTTGACTTGGTGAAATTGCCAAAAGGCAAGAAGGCTCTGGAAAACAAATGGATTTATAGGGTAAAGCAAGAAAGCAATTTTACATCTCCAAGGTATAAAACCAGATTGGTGGAGAGGTTTTAGCCAGAGAAAAGGCATTGATTTCAATGAGATTTTTTCTCCTGTGGTGAAGATGTCATACATTAGAATTATGCTGAGTTTGGCTGCTACTCTTGATTTAGAGGTAGAGCAAATGGATGTTAAAACTGCTTTCCTTCATGGTGATTTGGAGGAAGAGATTTACATGAAGCAACCTGATGGTTTTCTTGTTGAAG
>Ga0123341_1003445_pt1 | contig 13574 bp, 9 predicted proteins | sample Turbeapinknodule_FD_89959 | JGI IMG/M metagenome (GOLD analysis project Ga0123341, IMG submission 89959) | Root nodule microbial communities of legume samples collected from Mexico - Turtle bean Mexico pink nodule | ecosystem: Host-associated > Plants > Roots > Nodule | place: Mexico: Nepantla... | reverse complement strand
GAAAAAATAGATGCAAAATAAAACTTTAATTATTTTTAATCAAGCCTTCTAACAACCCTCATGTACTTGAATTTATATTTTTATCTTAATTAAATGGAAACACGGATAAAATTTTAATTTTTCAGTAGTAGGAATAAGTTTTTTTTTTATAATTAATGAAATTTTATTTTTTTAATAAAAAAAATTCTTATGTGAACTAGCCCGCGGGTTACTTCTTATGCAAGGCGGAAGAGTGAAATGAGCCCGCATTCCTAAGGTTGGGTGGGACAGTTCGCATTGTCACTCCTATTATTAATATTTTAAGAAAATATAATGTAAGGAATAAAGTAATGATAATAGGTTTAATATGAAGGAAAATAATGTCAAGAATATTTTCATATTTCCTCGTATATTTTTATTTTTCTTTAGATTATAAATAAAAGTTTAATGTCTGTAGCAATGACATAATTCTTGTAATCCATTTTTATAATATAAAAGTTTGATGAGTTATTTTCCAGGTTAAAAGGCTTGAAATATGAATTGATAATTCATATTATTATATTAAATTTTCATGAAAGCTTTGGTCCCAAAACTTCTATACACAGCCTGTTTATGACAGGAAAATATCAAATGAAAAAAAATATAAATTAATATTTATTATTGTTCAATGAAGTTATCTAAATTTCTTGTCTTTGGTTTTGTTTAGATGAAGGAAATGACTGACAATTTGCCTAGAGAAATTTCAGAAAGTCGGAATTTGAGAAATGTACTTATTCGAGTTAAAGATTTTCTTAAAAAAACTTCAGAATCTGAAATATGTTCATCACCAAAGTTGGAGATTAAGGCAAAAATTGCATCTGATATACCTCCCTCAAATAATGACTCTTCCAAATTACAAGCTGAAGAAAATGTGGATGCTACAGAAGCCAAACCTAGTGAAGATGAACTTGAAAAAAGTAAAAGATCAAACTTAGAGCCTAAGCAACAAAATGTGGATCATGATGAAGAAAGAAATAAATCAAAGTTGAACTCTATACAACAAAATAAACCTACTTCAGATACCAGCACTTCCAACATGCATGAACACGAACTAGATGAAAGGGTTCATGCCATAGAAGTTAACCATTGTGAAGATAGAGGAAACTCTCTCAGAGAAAGTGATGAACCAACAAAGTCAGAAATTGAACACCAAAATGCACCTCGTTCAATTTCCTCAGCTAGTGATGTTTCTGAAATGTCAGATGATAATAGAGTAGAGGAGAATGTTAAGGTTGCAGGAGTTGATGAATCTCAGGAACAAGAACATGTCTTTCAAAATTGTATTGGGTCGTATGCTTCTACTATTGGTAAAACAATGCCTTCAGAAAACTCCAACAAGGGTTCAAGATCTTCACGACACGGAAAACAGGGAGAAGTACAAGTTATTGAAAAATTTGATCGTGGAGTTTATGTGATTCTCATGTTACAGTCTGATGGTACCAAAAAATTTAAACGAGTTAAATTCAGGTAAGTTACATCTTTCAATTTTTATTTCAGTTTGGTTTTGGTATATACTTTTTCAAAAGAGTCCCTAAATTTCATAAAATTAGTTGTATATTGATCTCAATATAGGAATATTTTTCTAAAATTCAATTAGGGATGATTATGCACATAAAATATATATACCTTTTGCCATATATATGGTTTCAATTGGTAACACGCAAATGGAAATTTAAGTTGTCTATTTTTTTTTTTATATTTCTGGGTAATATACATTTAAGATGGAGAAACTTTGATTATTATTACCTTGGATGGAACATGTTTACTCCATTTCTTTTATCAATGTTTTCATTTGATTATTTCCATGTTAAAATTGAAACTTTGATTATTATTACCTTGGATGGAACTTATTTTATCAATGTTTTTGATCATTTGATTACTTTATTTTAATTTTTTTTATCAGTTTGAGTTCTGAAGAAATTGTTCAAAGTTATTTATTATTATTTTTTCTATGTTACCTTTATGTATTATTTAGTTTTTAAATAATTAAGACAAGCATTTATTTTGTTAAATTAAGAGAAAAAAGGTAAAATAGAAAACTCCATTGCACAATTATTTTCTTAGATTTAATAAGTAATGTTTAGTCTAATTCACTATTAAATTAGATAAAACTATTAAACGTTAAATTACTAGAAGATGATAGTTTTAGATAACATGTTGACACTATTTAAATAATGCAATTGATCATATAAAAGAAAATAATTATTGATGTTTTATTTTGTTTTTTGTCTCCAATATATTTTGTTTTTGTCTTTTTTCTTTAACATTTTTCCTTTTACTGTTTTTTTTTTTCAATTATTTGGATGCAGTAAAAGAAGGTTCACTGAAAATCAAGCAGAAAAATGGTGGAACGTAAACAAAGGTAGGGTTCTTAGGAAATATAGTCCAACAGATAAAAGTATAACAATTGGTCCATCTAATGTCACATCACATGTTAAAGAAATTATTGAGACACCTCCTTCCTCTATAGTTTAGTCACTACTATCGACAAAGAAATTTATAACCATTGTTATTAACTTAGTGTTTAGTAATTGTTAATTAGATTATTTTCATATTTTTAAATTCATTTAAATTTTAAATCAAATTTAAGATAAAACTAAAATAACTTATAATTTACAAAAAGAAAACAAGTTTTATAGAAAATAAGTACCAGAAGAACAAAGATTTAATAAAATGGGACTATACTTATTTTTAAGCAATCTCAGCTAATTTCAATGCTTCCCATTAACGACTAAATGCTCTCCTACAATCAAAGGTTGTAAGTTACAATTCACTCTAACTTAAGTGACAATATACATCCAAATTAGTTACATTATTTGCTACCATTATAAGAATATGTAGACTTAAAATTATTCATTGGACATTGCAAATTGTCATGTTAGTATTGTTTTCAAACTTATCAATTATTCAATTATAAACTTTAAATAATTGCGTAGATTCTAAAGTTAAATTAGCTATATTTAACTTTTTTTTATCATAATGAATTCTACTATTTTTTTGGTTTTAATTTCAACATGTTTATGATAACTTTTATGTTTTTATCCAATTATGATTTAAAGTCATCTTCAAAGCTCTATTCATGACTTTAAATTGTTACAGGTTAACCTCAAATAATGTTTAAATTTAGATCATAGTAAAGATTTTGTAAAACATTTATAGGATTATCTTTAGAAGTTATCCTTTCAATTTTGATCTCCTTACATTTAACTATATCTCTCATGAAGAATTATCATATGATTTTGTACAATAACCAAGTCTCATATCATCCCTTTCAACTATAGAATTATCCCATTTATGAACATAATATAGTACAAAAATTGTAAATTTTCCTTAAGATAAATTGTAATGTTGCAAACACATATACCTAGAAAGTGACTTTCTCATATTTACATTCCCTACATAATTTGCATCTAGAGGCCCTTTGGTAACTTCCCTACCAAGTCAATGGCTTATACACAAAACTAAATGATATTATATTATCAAATATCTTAACGTCCCTAGAGAGTGACTTTCTCATATCCATCATCTATAAGCCTCTCGGTAACTTGACTGTTCATACACTAGACTAAATGATATTATTTTATCAAATATCACAACAGTCACTTTAAAGTTTCCCCCAATAAGAGTAGCAACACGATGCCACCTTGCACCTTTCTTGGCATGTCCTGCATTTGGCTCGTAAAAAACAAGTCGGGTTGGTTGATCCGTATAAGACTTGCAGATTCATAGGTTTGATTATTCCACATAATTTCGAATTTGCGGTTCAACTCACATAAATTTTGAAACAAGTTGAAAAAATACCAACAAAGTCCTTCCTAATATTGTAATTCCGAATTTGAGTATCTTATAAAAATGAAGATTCACTGCAACTATAACACTTAAAAGAAAAAGTCAAATATTAATTATTTACTACAAGTAAATAAGGAAGAATACTATGAAAAAAATATTAAAATAGACTATAAAATCAAATTTAGAGTTGTACTTGTAAATATATCATATTGATTAAAAAAATAATGAATGAAAAATATTTAGTCATATTTAAACACAACAAATAATTTAGAACAATAAAAGATTAAAAAAAAATATTAATGCAAATTGTTAGGTGGGGCACGCCGACCGGCACTTGGCCCATGTGGGTTGTGCCTTACACGAAGTTAACAGGCTTAAATGTCCAACTCATCATGCACTTGTTTTATAGCAAGTAGTAGGGTGGCCCGCATAACCTGTCCGCATTGCCATCCCTACTCCCAAATAACCACATCCAAGATTGACCATAAACTTTCTAGCAACACTAACAACATAAGTGAAATCTAGTTTGCTACAAATCATCTCATACATGATACTCCCTACTCACTAGCATATGGAATAGTCTTCCTCTCCCTCTTTTCTTCTTCAAGATAAGAGCTTGGGTAACATAGAGTTTTATGTGATGCTCCAAAGATGTACCCAATTGTTTATATTAATAAATCCTAAACATTTGCACAAGCTTATTCAAGTAGCCTTCCTGAGATAAACACGACTCCCCTGTCATTAGATGCCTGCGTATATACATCATATACCCCTCATAGATCCAAGATATTTAATCTTAAATTCAAACCTTAATTTTCTTTTTAGCCTTCTAATTTTATCGTTATACCATTTGGCTATAAAAATATTGTATAAGTATCCGAGTAAGAAAAACACACATATTTATTCTTTTTTTTAAATGTAAATACATTTATCGTAAACTACATCCTTCGCAAGAAATAGTTGAATTTCTTATACTACTTGCATGGAATTTATTTCAAGCCGTATATCATTTTTTTTTCAAGAGATGTACTTTTCCTCATCCTCAAAAATCCTCTAGACATTTCCTCATCCTCAAAAATCCTCTTAAGTTATTGTATGTAGACATTCTCCTCCAATTCTTCACGTAAGAAAGTTGTCTTTACATCCAATTACTCAAACTCCATATTAGATTAATTTATATTTGACACTAAAATCCTTATCCAATAGTGTTTTACTAGGTGAGATAATGTCATTATAATTAATTATGTCTACTTGTGAAAAGCCTTTCGCCACTAGTCTTCAATAGAATCTTTCCTTCTCCATACCTAGTAGTTCTTCCTTTTCTTTAACACTCATTCTTCTTAACAGATTCAAGCTCTTCCTCGATAGCATGATACCATTATTGGCCTTCTATACTCTTCTATATCCCCCTAAAGTTTCTTGGTTCTAAATTGTTTACCTCTACAGTTGTACTAAAAGCATAACAAATGAGATTGTCATACCCAAAAATTTATCTTCATTTAATCTTTCTCCTTTCACTATCATGTGTATGCTAATGATTGAAGTCAAAGTTGACATGTTCTGACCTCTAAGACTGAGAAGTTGATGATTGGCACTCGTTACCCGATGCACAGTCTGACCCCTCTATACAGTCTAATCTAAAAATTCAAGATATTCCACCTCAAATTGTGTTTTCTCCTTGTTCTTCTCTAGATTCTCACACATCTTCCTCATTCATGTCTCATTGCATATGACATCCTTGCTTATGAAACATTTTTATTCTCAAGTTCTAACCTTGAAATCTTAATTATAGGCATTTAGTCCTTTAGTGTATTCCATGAAGATACACTTCTCTGCCTAAGCTTCCAACTTATCTTTCTTAACATCTGCAAATGTCAATGTGTCAAAATAATTTTTCGGTCTTCCATTCCACACCTTCATAGGAGTCTTGAAATTCAGGTAAGTGATGGACATATATTTTTTAGATAGACAACAATATTTGCAGTTTCACCCCCAAAATTGCTTAGGCAAACCATCTCCTAGTAGCATGCATCTCACTAGCTACAAAAATGGTTTTATTCATCCTTTAAGCAAGGTCATTTTACTTAGAAGTATTTGTAATTGACTTATGCCCTTTTATCATTTCATTCCTACAAAATTCACTTAAATTATATAAAATAAATTTTAATATTTTAGTATTAAGCACTCTCAATTTGGTTATTTGTTGAATTATAACCACGGTGTACTGCTCCTTAAACCTTAAAAAAAGTTTAAACTTTACTTTTCAAGATGTATATCCACACCTTCATCGAGAAACATAATAGTGAAAAGTAAGACCCTCCTCTAAGATTATGAGTTTGTTTTGGACCCCACAGATTTGCTCAAACATACTCAAATGGTTGATGGTTGTCGTTTAGCAATCAAATTAAAAGATTCCAGCGTAAACCATCTAATGAGGTGATAAATTGTCTAACACTAAAGAGATGATAATATAGACAAGGTCAGATGACCCCAAGTCGTCTCCCAATGAATCCAATAATGAGTTCATTGAGAAAAATGCAAAACACATTTGCAAGCAATGAAAATTAGCAATAATAGTAAAGGAAAGGGGATGTGATTATTAAGCAGGAAAAATATAAAAGATGAATTTAAAATAGTAGAGAATGTAGGTTGACTCGCAAGTTCCTTCCCAATGAGTTCCTCACATGTTATCTAAAGATTATGACCCTTCAATTCTCACACAGGGTTAAACTAAATCAAACATGCATTAATCCAATTCAACCGAATCTTATCAGCAAAACATGTGTCTACTTATGTATTCAATTTTAGAATTATAGGGCTAAAACAAGAGGGGGGTGAATTGTTTTTTAAATATTTTCGCAAGTATTGAAGGTAGAGTGAAAAGCTATGAATAATTAATCAATGGAAAATCTGTCCAGCAAAATAAAAAACTGTTGCTTGATGCAGAAAATCAACCTGTTGTTTTTACGAAACAATCAGTTGCTTTTACCAGTAGTTTATAAAAACAAAGTTAAAGCAGTTTAAAGAGTGTAAGGATAGAAAGATTCACACAAAATGTTTATACTGGTTCACTTAACACCTGAGCTACATTCAGTCCTCAGAAACCACTGAGAATATACTATGTAATCAACCCTAGATTACAAGCTACACACACCAAGAGTGATGATCCTGAACCCCTCAAGAACACAGGCCACTCCTTGTCAAAAACCACACCAAGAATGTTGATCTGGATCCCCTCAAGAACATACAACACTTCTTGGCAACACCGGTACAAAAATACAATTATCAAGGAAGAAGGGAATAGAATACACATGGGTAAATCAAAGGATCAAAGTTCAAAATACAAGACCCAATCCTATTCCACTCTTAGAAAATATCCAAAGTTTGAAGCAATTTTGGAAAAAATGATTTTGAAAGTGTTACTTTGAATCCATAACAACCAGGAGCATATAACCACTTATTTATACTCCAATCAATTGTTAAAAACATTTAATGCAAAAGCCAAATTAGTTTTAAAACAAACAAAACTGATTAAATCAGTTAAACTGAATTTTGTTAAGGATTTTCAAAAAACAATCGATTGTTTTATCGAAACAACTAGTTGAATTGGTTTGACAGCAAAGTCAATCAAAGTCAAACCAGTTTCAAATCCTTTCAAAAACACTAAGTGTAAAACAACTAGTTGAAACAATAAAACAACTGGTTATTTTTCTGTTTCTCTTTGAAAACACATATTTTTCAAAAGGATTAAAATCAAACAACCTTGGATCAATTCTACGAGTGGATTAGAAATTCAAACTACCCAAAACTCACACACATAAGCATCAACAAAGCCTTCAACCAATCTTCATGGATTTGGAGACATCAAAGCCTATGTTCAACATTCAATACCCCACTCTTATTCATGGGTGTAATCATAGGATGTTTCTCTTCTCTCTCTTGAATCATGCGCCCAAGACTCTTAATTATGCGTTCAAGTACAGTCTCTCACAAAATCAGTTTTCCAAGAGATCAGAAGATTAAAACAACTATAATAGATAATTCTAAAACGAAACTTTTATTGATCAGAACGTCAGAACTCAATGGGGAATCACTACAAAAAACCGTGTATGTAGTGATGGTTATTTTCGTATAAAGTGACATTTATAAATGTCACAATATATACGTGTGGCGGTTCCTCATACTGCCATAGAACCACTCGCCACAAAGTTTAATATGGTGATCTTATGCGAGCCACCGCAACCCTCACCACTTTGTGTTTTGTATAAAGTGATTGTTTTTGTATGTAATTAATGTCAGTCAAAATTGTTGCAATTTATTTCATTAAAAATGATTTCAACGCAAAACACAACGCATGTAAATGCCATTATATACCGTATAATGTAACGTTTTTAACTGTCAATATTATAATAAAATTGTAAATATTAATATAATTTGAATACTAAATAAATGGGATTTAACCACTAGTTTTTATAATCTCGTCATTTAATAAATTTATTTAACTAAACATATTTAATTATAATACCATTTAATTAAATATGTTTTCATAATGAAAAAATTAAATACTATAGAAAGTTATAAACATTTATTCATTGCATTGAAAAATAGAATTAAATTGATACATAATTGTTCAAAAGTACACCAAGGAAAACACACAATATTTTTAAATATCATAATAGACTATTACAACTATTTCAAGATCTTCATCCCATATCCTTAATCAGTTTTGCTTCCTCATCTTCCTTCGTTAGTTTTGCTTCCAACACTTGATCCTATTACTTGATTAAGTGATGGAGCATCATTTCCAAGATCTGGGACTTGAAATAAATAATTTGAAGTTAAGAAAATGAGAGGATCATAAAGACATATTCAAACAATAGAATGGTTCCCAAAAATATGATAACAAATTGCATCTCTTTGAAATATGGCCATATTTCTACAACTTTCATAGTAGTAAACAAGAAATCTAGTGTGATTTTGTTTTCTTTCCACTAATTAAACAGACAAAAAATATTAAAGGTGAACAAATATAATGTTGTATAGCATAAACAAATTATTTGGATTTGAATTTTGATCCTATGAAAAAAACTAAATAAACTTTAAGTATATGTAGTATGCCAACCTTAATTCTCTGGTCATTTATATTATTTGGTGAGTCTATGTATATGTGGTGAAAGTAAACTTATATTAACAATGACTCACCTACGGGCTCCAAAGTTCAAGCCTCACATAATTCATGATTTTTCTTAGCTAATATCACTTCAAAAGAAAATAATTTTAACGGAGGTTATATTTGGTGTTACCGGTGGTTTTAACCCTCTTTAAGTGCATTACTCGTTGTTTGCTTTTTCCCTGGAAGATCCAGCATCGCTAAGTGATTACCGCAATTTCTACAAACCTCTGGAAAATAATCACTTTTCGAAGGTTTTGAAACCCCTGCTATTCTCGACGATTTTGAAACCCCCGTTATTTTTGGCGGTTTGAAAACCCCATTACTTTTAGGAGGTGTATATATAAAAAAAGTAGGTGATAAATAATAAAAATGTTGAACTAAAATAGTTCAAAGATTTTCTTAGATCCTTTGTTTTTCTTCTACCACCTAACATTAATACATTACTACCCTTCAACTTTTTTTTATTTACTTTCCAAGGTTTCATAATACAATATAGGTATAATTTTTGTTCCTGCCGGTTGACTTGATTGTTCTTCGTGCGTAGCTTCCAGCTGCGTATCAAGGACTCCTTCATCTTTGCTCCAAATCTCCACCCTTCGCCGTCGTGAACACCTGAAACAGAGAGAACAAAGGGCGCCCTCGCGGCCGTTTGCACTCCGACACTAAAGTCAGTACTGGCAGAAAACACCGTGCACCTCCGTATCAGAACACCATAGACTCAGTGTTCAGAAGATGCATAACTGAATTCTAACTGATTTCTCTCTCATTCTCAAGTCACTCGTGCGTACAGTGTGTAAGCGTCAAATGAATAGAACGTACCTTAAACTCCTGACAACGAGAGCTTTTATACCTTGTCAGTGCTTCTGCCACGTGTCTCTTTCTAACTTAAGTGTAACTCTACGCGGGTGGCCTTACGACACTGTAACGCAACTTAGGGAAATCCTAGTGTGTAAGTTCCCCTTCTCGAAGTGCATCTTGCGCGGGGGGTGACTACCTGGGTGCCAACTCATGCGCCCCAGCTTCTAGTCACTCGCCTTAAGAGTATTTCTGCCCTTCTTACGTACCATGTATGCAGATTACCCCCTGGGACGTGGTCCTCTCCTGGGTCGTATCTGTCCCAGTGGTTCTTTAGAGGTGGCGCGTACTGCCGCGTCCCCATGCCTCATGCATAGGTACTTCGCAAGTCGGGTCTCTCCCTATTGGTACTGGGAGTATGGCTTTGGAGCCACCTTCCTCTTCTATTATTACTCTTCTGAGGTACCGAGGCCCGAGGCCTCCACGCCCCTACCGTGCCACCTCCTACCTGGCCGCCCCCTCCATGGTCACTCCTACCCGTGGGTATTGGGGGGTGGCACCACCCAACTGTAAGCACTTCTTGGTCCGAACCCAGTCAACGCCCGAGGCCGGTCAACTCCCGAGGCCAGTCAACTCCCGAGGCCGATCAACGCCCGGGGTCTGGTCAATGCCCGAGACCTGGCCGTCTCCCTTCTCATCCCATTGTGCCCCTGATGGGTCCCACCAAGTGTTGACTTTGGTCAACGCCAGAGGACGGGTCGGTACAATTTCATATTAATACCAAATATTTATATTGATATAAGAAATACATATTTTATCTTATTCATTAAGATCCATTTAGTGACAAGTAAATTTATTATATTGATAACTTTTATCAAACAAAATTTATGAAAATAAACAAAGCTATCATTTAAAAAAACTTAGATAATGTTTTTTTTTAGCTAATGCAGATTTACTTATATCTAAAATGGAACCTATTCTACATTGACTAGAATTTTAATCCAGATATGAATACATATATGGCTATTTGTGTGTCTAAGTAGTTGCACTCAATTAATATTAGCCGCCTAGGAAAGGAAATAGTCTTTACTAAAGGTTTGTTTGAATAAATTTTTTTGTAAACACTTACAAGAGAAAAAAAATAAAAAGAAAAATGCACTAAGATTTTTAATAAGCTTAAGACTACCTTACGCAAAAAAAAATTAAAAAAAGCTTTTGAACAAGTTAATATAAAAACAAAAAACTGGAGAAGTTTATTCAAAATAAACCAAAGTCTGTACATATGGATGATATGCAGAACCTACGAACTACATTCTCTCAAACAATATTGTTAAATAGTCCTAATAGTAGCATTATATTCTCATTATTGAATAATAAAGTGAATATTTTCCATTTCTAAATTCAACTATCCAACCATTGTTATGTTGAGAAAAATGAACAACATATAAGTTACAACTAAAAAAAAATCAAGCTTGAATCCTTTCAAAAACTGAAGCGTCCCAACATTATTTAGTAATTCAATTGTACTTCTTGACCTCCTTAAAAAGAGTCTGAGCCTGGACCACAATTACAATATCTATATCATAACAAATTATGAAACTTCAAAAGTCTATTCATAATTCCAAACCAAAATGAGAACATATGATAAACTCTTAACCCCTCGCAATTTTGAATGCATATAGTACAACTCCTGTGTCGAAAAGAATTAATAATCCTCCCAACTTAAGAAATGCCTGCAAGACAATGACTCTTTTTCAAGAACAAACCAAAAGCTGAAGCTAGATCAAGAATGTTAGTCCGATTATCAATTTCACTTTTAGCAATACCAAAGGAATCAATTTGAAATCTATTGAATTTTAATTAATGAAATTATATACCAATAAATGAACAATCGCATCTGAAAAAGAAAAAGGAAGTGCTAACAACAATATTAATTGAAAAAAAAAACAAAGGAGACAGAGAAAATGACAATTTTATTCAAATATATCTAGTCTCATATTTAGAAAAAGAAATACTAAATATCCCCGACTAACTCAAATAAAGGCATAAATAACAATTTGAAACTAATAAAGTTTTCCATTGTAGAACAAGGACTCAACAAGTAATCAAACAAGTGTACCAAATCATTATATTGCACAACACATGGAACACTAAATAATTAAAAATATCTAATATAGCATGTAGACTTTCACTTAATTCTCTAATATAGCATGCAAAGTCATTCTAATATAAAGAAAATGATGTTTAAGACAACTATATAATCACTTTGAAGACTTGTTTTTAAAGGTATTATTATTAGAGAGAGTAAACATTCTAATTGTAAAGAAAAAGAGAGAAAGATGTACAAAATAGTGGTTATCAAATTGAGGTGAGAGTTTAGTTGTTTTGGTTTGAAAGACATTAAAATGTGATGGATGAGGAATGAATTTGACCGAAATGTTTTGAAAGACATTTCAATGTGATGGATCTGATGAGCACCTTCTTAGCTCCTGCTACAATGTGTTTCCCAGCTCCTTCTCTGTCTACAAACACCCAGTTCCTTCAATCACTATTACAAAAAGGTAGATTAACGACGGTTAAAATCAACATTTAAAGACGGTTCCAGAACCGTCGTTATTACGGGCGTCGTTAAAAAGGGTTTTTCAAGACGGTTGAAGAACCGTCGTTAAAACTAAGACTTATAAAGACGGTTGTAGGTCGTTAAAAGTGACTTCTAATTTTTTTTAAAAAAAAAATTAAGGGACTTTTAAAGACGGTTCCCACAGGATCCGTCGTTGTAAGTAGGTTCTTTTTAAAGACGGTTCCAATGGAACCGTCGTTGTAAGTAGGTTCTTTTAAAGACAGTTCCAATGGAACTGTCGTTATATGTAGGTATTGAAAAAAAAATAATTAAAAATCTCAAACCTGTATAAAATTTTCAATTCCAAAAAATCAAAACATTTAAAATCATAATTTAAATATAAAAATTACATACAACAAATTATAACATTATACAAAAAAGTTTTGCTAATATATGAAAAAGTTTGTCATTCTAATGATTTATCTAATCTAGGGTGTTATACATGGTTACAAATACTTTGACCATGTAGTTCTCACATACTCCAATGTTTCTGAATCTAGCGGGTGTTGGTCGTTGAACAACTGTGACATTTGAAATTTTTTGAATTAGTGCATGAATAATAAATCCCAAATTTTAAAGTGTTTATTGTATTGAGGTATTACCTTATCCCAACCTTTCTTAATTTCAGCTTGCAAAATAGTCAACATCCACTGCATAACATAATAACCGCACTCATAATTTCTAGAGTGCCTGTTGGACTGCATGTGAAAATAAATGTATTAAATGAATGAGTGAAACACATTAAACTGAGTGAACAAATATACTTTAAATACCTTAAGGTACATCTAAGTGAGTTTTTGTGCGTTTGAAGTTCTCCTCCCACACAACATATTATATTCAGAGTAAGCACTAAAATAATAAGATTTCATAATACATAACATTATATAATGTATAAGTAATAATAAATGTTAAATGAAACTGTTGTACCTATCTATAATGTTTTTAAAATAGGTAGGGGGTTTTTTATGCAAGAAGCAAAACCATGCAACGGTATGATCTTGAATAGATATGATCAATAGTTGCCAATGACGCCTGTATAACAAATCAGTTAATTACTTTCTCTTATTTCAATAATTTATTAAAACTTATTTAATAAATAAGAACTTACTCATGGATGTACGAAGCAAAATAAATGTGTTTTCCACCATTCTTTAAGGCAGTGGTGATGTATGTTTGTGT
>Ga0123341_1003443_pt1 | contig 13575 bp, 7 predicted proteins | sample Turbeapinknodule_FD_89959 | JGI IMG/M metagenome (GOLD analysis project Ga0123341, IMG submission 89959) | Root nodule microbial communities of legume samples collected from Mexico - Turtle bean Mexico pink nodule | ecosystem: Host-associated > Plants > Roots > Nodule | place: Mexico: Nepantla... | reverse complement strand
GTACGACTTAATTAAAAAGAAAAGTTGTAAATTGAAAATACCACTTATAATAATTAATCATATTTTCAAAGCACAACTTCATCCTTAAAATCATGCTTTAGCAAATATAAGGAATGAGTTGGAATATAAAATTGTAATGAGACAATGAATATCACACACCTACAATTAATGTGTCTCTTATGCTATCACCTAACATTATTCTTCTCTACCTAACATTATTCTTCTCTATCTAACATTCTATAACAATTTAAATTTAATTTATCTATAAGAAATTTTCAAAGTCAAAATTATAATTCCGAAAAATCATATGCTAGAAAAAAAGAAAATAACTAGTTAAAATCAATCATCCATGATCTATTTTAAAATTTAGTGACATCATAGTTATTATAGTTTTGTTTTCAAAATATATAGAAAACAATAAAAACACAAAAATAGAAGGTTAAATTATGTTTTTGATTTTTTTTTTGTAAAGTATGATATTTGAAAGTTATAGTACAGATGATATGTAAAAGATAACTTTAAATTTAATGATTTTTTTTACTTGTTTAAAAAAATGTTTTCTAACTTTTTTTTTTGACTTTTTCTTTTAAATTAGTACAAATGATAACAATATAAAAGTAAAAGAGATAAAGAAAAAAAAGAAATATACACTATATTTTTATATTAGTTTGTGTGATATATTATATCAAATTTTCAATTAACAAATTGAGTTTCACTAAACAAACTAATTTTGTGAAATAAAACACGAGTATTCTTTGTGCACATAGTCATTCATGACTAACTCCTTAAGTATTGTTTGGACTCATAGTCTCTCCTAGTTAACCCCTTGAGTATTGTTTGAACTGCACTCACTTGTGACTAAAACTTAGTATTCTTTGGACCCAATCACTCTTGGCTAAAACTGAGTATTCTTTGGACCTATCCACTACTGGTTAAAACTGAGTATTCTTTGACTTAACGATAAAACCGAGTATTCTTTGAATCCAACCACTCTTGCTAAAACCGAATATTCTTTAAACCTAGTCACTATTGGCAAAGACAAAAGATTGTCTAATGATGTAATCAACATAGCACATGTGTTTTCTCACCAGTGAGGGATTGCATATTTTAACGATTACAAGGATAAACACTATCTCATAGTTTGCTACAAGAACATTGACATTGTTCTCCATGAAGCTTTTTGGGGCATAAAAGACTTTTACAGAGTTTCAAGCACCTCATGCAACATTAATTACCCTTTACTACTTTATGAAATACCCTTAATAGTTGACAATACTTATTTCCGTAGTTACATAGTCTTTTAAACCAAAACATGCTAGAGGTGCACACCGTACTAGACAAATAGTTAGACTAGAATGCAATTTTAGCTCTTCATCCAAGAGATCATTGTTAAGGTAGCGGATGATCTAATCACTATTAGACGATGTAATACCTCCGGTAGATGATATTATGAGAATAAACACATTTATGAAGGTTTTGATTACAACAAACACTATAAGGTGTGTTAAAGCTTATAACAAAGCTACTTCATGTGCAAAATTGGAATGAAATACATTAGATGATCTATTGAGATTAAACCTGTTAGATGATATTGCAGTATTACAATTGTTAGTTGGTCCTTAGGGTTAAGCTCGTTACATGTTCAAAGGATTTAAATCAAAGTCTACAATTTTAACATGCTAGACAATCTTACACTAATTAACCTATCAAAAGGTCTCAATGTGCTAAACGGTCTTATTGTGTTAAACATGTTAGACGATCTCTTTATATTATACTTGTTAGATGGTCACAATTATGCTCAACTTACTAGACGACCTCAAGAGAAAAATATGTTAGACAATCTTAAAACCATCAATGCATTAGATGGTTTGATCATGGTCTTCACATTAGACAATCTAATCTTTGTTTTCTTGATAGATGGTCTATTGTGTCAGAAAGTTTATAAAATCAATCTTTATGGTCCACAATAATTTCTATTTGTTCCTTAATTATTTGTGAAACCTATAATGATTCTATTAAATCGTTTTGATTAAGAAAATACCTCAATGTTTTGATTAACTATAATATAAATAGATATTTATATTGAAAATAACAAAATAATCACCATCTCATTTATCCTTAATTAAACAATACTCATTTCTTCCTGAGTTAAAACATTAGTGTTGTAAAAAATATTAATTGTATCTAAAAAATTCCGTATAATAATATAAAAGTTATATATATATATAAAAAAATACTACACGATCAATCAATATTTGTCATCATTATAAAGTGTCCACCACATCAATCAACTGTTCTTTTTGTCAACTATATGGAAGTGCAGGACTGTTTCTTTCTGCACTTCCATATATTCTTCTGTCAACCCCATACAAAATGTAAAAATAACTTTTTATCATTCTAGTGTCACTCCCATATAGTAACTTTCGGATTATGTAATCCGAACACGCATTTGAAAAAAGACTTCCAGATTACATAATCCGGAAGCTAAAACAGACTTCCAGATTATGTAATCCAGAAGCTAATAACAAATTTGAAAAAAGACTTCAAGATTATGTAATCCAGAATATTACAGAGGGATATTTTTTGAAAAATGAAAATTTATGGAGGTGAGAGAAGAACATCTGGAGGTGCAGGAAGAAACAGTCTACGTGAAGTCATCAAGGGCAGTCAACAATTGGGCTCGACAGGCCCGATACTCCTATCTTATCTTGATTATTGATTATAGCCAATACTCTTAAAATCTTATTTTGATCCCGAAATAGTTACAATTTTTCAGCTTTTAATGAAATACAATTTTGGTATTTCTAATTATTTTCAAGTAAATTACAACAATGTTTATATACGTTGCAGATAAAATAACTTATCTATTGAAATTGAAGTTATTTTAATAGAATTATTTAAGTAAATGTTATCAATAAAAATTTATAAAGAGATACACTTAAATTATGATAGCAGTTTCTACTTTTTAAACCAAATAACAGATAATGGTAATGATTATCAACAATAACTTAACTGTTTAATAAATAATTTTTTAGTAGTTTAATAAATATTTTATTATCATTTTACTTTTTATATTTCAGTAATTATTAATAGTTTCATAAAAAATGTAATTACATTCATTTGTACTTTATTATCATAAAAAGAGGTGTACCTACAAATGGGATAACCCCCATGTTTTTACTAGTATTTATTAATTCTTTTAATTTGTGTGAAAAATGTTAAACTACAGTTTTTTTGGTACAAAACTAGGAAGAAATTATTGTTAACATTTGCCCAAAATTTAATAAGTACAATATAAGTATAAAACTTGCATATAATCTCTGACTAAACTATTGGAGTTCCTTTCTAAATGTTGTGAAAAAAGAAATTGCAGTGATTGAAGGAACTAAAAGCAAAACAAACTAAAAATGTCTAACTAGGCATCAAGCTCAAAGTCCACATAAAAAAGTTTATGGGGAGTGTGACAACTCACTCCCCCAATGCTTGCAATGAATGAAATATGGAGTGGAAAAAAAATTGTGTTTATGTTTAATAAATGGTTGCTGCAAGCTCATCATTATATACATAACTTGTTGGTCCTCTCGCTTTTGGTAAATCACACTCTGGTTTTAGTAATCTAGTTAATTTTACTAATTTTTGCTATACCTCTTTTTGGTTTCACTGTACAATATAACTCCAATGACAGTGAGTGCATAGCCAAACATTCCCACCATTGAAATGGGGTTTTTGAATATCAAAATTGAGATAACCACAGCAACTGCTCCCTTTGCATTCCCCAAAACCTGGAAAGATTTAACAGTGTCATTCAGATTCACTTTATGCCATATATATACATCATATATATTATATAGTGGTTCTTTTCCAAATACCAAGAAAACTAGAAGTTAAATTCTTGTGGTCTGTTCAAATACAGAGCAATGAAACGTTTTCAGAAGAATGCTCAACAAATGTTGTTGGCTTCATTTTTTGAATTTAGTATGTGAAATGCAGGTAATATGTTGAAAAAAGTTCCATGAGAAAAATATGGGATTTATTGCATTCGGACATACCTGAAGGGTTAGTGCACTTGTATGTTTGGTCACCAAAAAATTAGTCAGGTTCACAAAATATGCAAGAGAAGAACTGAGAAGCAGATACCAAAATATTCTTATATCCTTTCTGGCAAGATCTATTGTGATCCCAACCACATTTCCCTCCATAAGCAATGTCGCGGGAAGTAAGACCATCACAGCTATAGGTGCCATATAAAGCAGCAGGTTCATAGAATTCAACTTTTCTCTGAAAATCATCGAAGTAGTTTTTATGTTGGTTTACAACAGAAGTATAGAAAAGCAGCACTTGGAGCAGTTCAGAACCTAGAAGTTCCTTGTATTAATCAGCTAGCAAAAATAAGAAAAAAGCAGATAAAATCATTACCCCTCTGAGGACAACAAAATATCTTGAAGCACTGATTTAAATGCTCTGGCAGCAGTCGATGAAACACATATTACAAATCCAAACAGATGAAAACTTGGTTCACCCTGCAAGATAAGTGTTAAATGTGAGATTGGGGGTAAAGAAATTCATTTTTGGAGAAATTAGAAAACAAGTAATGTTAGCAATTGTTTTTAATAATGCAAATGGTACCCGCAAAGTTTACAACATTTTGGAACTCAGAGGTAAATTGTAGAAAAAAGCGTGGTCAAAGAAAAAAGAGGATAAGAGTTCATTTTCCATTAGCTTGGTAGTTGTTATGCGTATAGAAAAGTAGCAGTGCGTTACTTTTCCAAACACCTCAATCTAAAACAGAATTTTTTAAAGGCAGGGATCAAATTCTCTTCAGTTCTCCTCCTTCTAATTTATGCAAAATGGTAGCTATGTTTAACTCAATACACACGAAGCTTGTTCAATACAATCTATGAAATTTCAAAATGTTCTGTTCTGTTTTGTTTAAACGAACACATACGCATGGAAATTGGAAACAGCTACACAAAATATAAATTCTCTGTTATCTAGCATTTTCAATTTATATTAGTTCATGAATTCAAGATAAGGCTACATGCGTTATACCAATTGTTGACTTCCAAGTTCCAACCCCAATATTAAAGGAAGACATAAAAACTAAAGCTTCATTTGCAAGGCCAGAAATGAAATAAAAAGGGCGGAAGAAAATGTTGAGACTTTAACACTTTAACAAGGAATAATTTTCTCCTTATTTCTTTTTATTTCTCTACGATAAAATTTATTTAACTTTCATTTTATTTCTTTAATATTTTATTATCTAGAGTTTTCGGGAATTTTCTATTATATTTTCCCTTGAAACTCTCAAACTCTTCTATAATTTATTCACCAAAGAGTCTTTTGGTCAAATAGTTTTTTATCCCAATAAATTGAAAAAAGTTGTTAACCTGGTATACAGAAGAAACCGAAAATTTCTCCATTACAGTATCCAAGCCCTTAAATTCCTCAAACTCCCATAAAATTTCTCTGAACTTAGACATTTATGCACACTATTTTATCTTTCCAATTTAAAGCAATGCCAAATTTCTCTCACACCAATAGGTATACTTTTATCTCCCTTCTGAACTGTTTTTTATCATTTTCCGAACTATCCCACAATTTAACAGAATAAATGAACACTTTAAATCAACAAGTTAGGAATCGAATTCAAAATCCAAAACACAAATAAAAAACCGAAGAGGAAAATCGATTACCCCACTGGCAACGACGACCCCGGTTACAACAGGCAAGAGCGTGGCGTACGTCACCCAGGCTTCTCTCTTGGCGGTGACGGCGTAGGCGAAAACGGCGGTGAAGAAGGGGGTGGTGGCGCCGATGGCCTGGTTAAACGACACCGGAATGAACCGGAGCGAAACGTTGCCGCAAACGACGGAGAAGGAGAAAACGACGCTGAGAGCGACGATCTTGCAGAACTGAGTGAGGGAGCGCAGGGTCTGCAACGGAACCATGTCCGTCACGGAGATAACGTAGCTGAGAAGCGAACACAAGAGCATGTGACAGGTGGTGAGGAAAACCGGGAACCGGAAGCCGTAGCTGCTGAGCAAGTACTTGTTGAGAAGGAGCACGCCGATGTTGGAACTGTACCACGCAACCACCACCCCTACGGTTCCCCACGGAATCTGGTTCATGCTTTTCTCAATTCTCGAGAAACAATTTTTTTATTTATTTTATTTTTGTATGAAAAATTGTTTGGAGAAAGAGCGTTTTGGGATTGATGAAGAGGTGTTGGTAATTAAGAAGAAGGAGAGAGGTGAGTGTTGGAAGGTGCAGCGTTCATGCCAAGTGCATGCAGAGAATGGGATCATTCATGCTGCTGAGGGTGCTTTCGTCATTTCATCGCTCCACACTCCTTTTCGAGCTTCTTCGGAATTGACACACAACTTTCCATTAGGTGTGAAGGTAGAGAGTAGAAGTGATATATTGATAATTTATACTAATTTATAATTTTATTTTTGTATTTAAAATTTGTATTAATAATAATAATAATAAAAAATTATATTATTAATTACAAATTATATATTGGAGTAGGTTGTAAAAGTATTATTATTGTATTAAAATTGATAACACGAAAGTGGTTGTATATCTTGGTGTCACGAAAGTTAAAACAGTAAATAAATAAATAAATAAAAAGATGCAGCGTCTTATACATTGTATAGTGATATATTTATTCTAAATAAATTAGATGAGAACTTGTTTAAAATATTTTAATCAAGTTAGGTAAAATAACCTTAAATCATGAATTTTGATGTTAGGGATTTTATTTCCAAATGGAACTGTTATTTAACTTTTGGAATAATACAAACATTAAATTTTAGCATGTTTTGATGGCGAACACCTTAAAAATTATTTATTAAATAACAAAAACACCACAAAAAGATTTATTCTTACTACAATTTATTTGGTCTAAAATTTAAACTTAAAAAATTCACGTTATAGAATAAAAACATATAGAAAATATTTTTGTTGGATTATTATAGTGGTGATTATAATATTTATTTATTACATATGTAAGAAGCAAAAGAATTTAGTGGTTTTTATGTATTATTAATATATCTGAATTGTGAAGGAGTCACATCACTAGAAATGAATTCATGGGAAACACAGAAACACTTTAGCTAATACCATAAATCCAATTAGATTCTGACAAGAAACTGGAGCTAATTAAATTGCCGGCCTTCAAAATCACAAGAACATTTTATTATTAAGAAATAAGAATTTTATTTATTTATTTTATTCAGAATTATCTTTAAAAAATACTTAATTTTAAATTAGGTTAAAATTGTCCATTGAGTCGTTATATATAACTCGACCAAAGTTTTATGACTTATTTAAATTCACATTAAATTATCAAAAAAATTTAAAAAATAAATAGATAACTGATTGTGTTACAGAATCACGATTTTGATAAAAAAAAAATTAAAAGAAAAAAGTAAAATCATGCTTCAAAGCATGTCTATTCTTTCTGAAAATTAATTGTTCTAAGCACAACTTATCTATTTAAATGTTTTCTTAAAGTACACAAACGTATAATTTAAAAATAAATATACTGTTTTAATATTTTGCCAAGTCCACAAGAGCAAATTCATTTAATTATTTTCTTTATTTATTCTATTATTTAGTTGGATGTGCAAACTTTATCTTTAATCAACTTCAATCAGGTTAAGACCAATTCAAAACTTTAATTAGACAAACTGAATAAATGATTTTTATATGTTTCAAGTATAGTTGCTCATTTCATGAATCAATCATATGTGAAGAGACTACTCATAGATCTCGTTGATTGTTAAACTAATTCAAATTTTACGATGCTACTTACTTTCATTTAAGGATTTTATATTGTTATTATCAAGAGAGTGATAACTCTCTGAATTTGATTTGAGTAACCTTCAACATAGCATACCCGATGATTCTTTAATGTTCATCCATTGCTCATTAATGTAGAAGAATGTCCCATAACTTTATAACGAATATTAGCAAGTACCGAACACGATTAAACTAGAAGCAATAGGGAATATTTGAACCAGAATAACTTTTATCATTAATCTTTCAGTCCCATCTTACCACTAGAATATTCAAAAACTTTCTAGACAAGAAATCACTAGTTGTTACAAACACAATTCTTAGATCTTAGAATGAGAGCTCAATGGCAGAGTAAGGAGAAAGCACAATTCTGTAAAGGTTAACTGAAACAGACAGCGATTAAAGGTAAGAATTCTCCTTCCAATGGCTTTCCTTTAAACAAAGGTTATCTGTAAGACAACTGAAACACTTCCTTGGTTCCCAAACTGAACTCTAAATGTTCCGAGTTGGAGATCCATATGATATGACTAAATTAGGATATACAAGTGAGTTCAAACCTCACTTCAAAATCATTTGTGAGGTTAAATTACGTTTAAAATACAGTATCATAGTATATTCTAATAAAGTTGATTGGACCTATTATATCATATAAGTTAAATTACGTTTAAAATACAGTATCATAGTATATTCTAATAAAGTTGATTGGACCTATTATATCATATGCTATATCTACAATATGACCAACCGTTCTCAGTAGTTGAAGGAGTGTGTTAAAATTCCTACATCTTATAGATATATGTCCAAAATAAAGTCTATTCTAGCTATGTGCCACACACAACTTTCCAATCCCATATTTGAGATGTTCAGTCCTGAAAAATGTGTTAGATCTCACATCTATAAATGTTTACAAACTTTGTTAGGTTGAGTTAGACATAAAACCTATTTTCTCTACCCTCAATAGTCCCCCCAACTATTTAGATAAAAATCCCCCATTGTTTACAACTTCATCTGCCTAATCAACCCATCTAACAACTCCTTCCCAATCAACAGTAACTATTCCAATTTCCCACTGTTTTATACTCCCTATTCTTCGGGGTGTACACTGTCCTCACTTTTTTTTCGTTCTTCTAGATTCTACAACTACTAAGATGTAAAGTACGAAAGTTATAATGATTTAAGAACTGGGTCAAATGCCTCCCAAAGGATTTATTAGTTGACCTTTGGAAAAAGAATAAATATTGCCAAGGTGAAAAAATAACATAATGTAGGCTTATAGCTAAGTTTTTAAAAGTAATTTCAAAGAAACATAGGATCCATAACCCATTTAATAAAACTGGCTTCTATCAAAACCTCAAATTTCCATAGCTAAAAGGTGGGTTTTGCAGGAAATCCACTACGCTACAGCACCATGGCCTCCATTTAACAACAATTAACATGAAAATGCATATAGCCTAACTAATCCACTTGAGTAGCCTTTTTATCCATTATTGGTTTTTCTTCCCAAGTGCATTAGTCAAAAGAAACACATCTTTAGTTTAAAATTATTTCAGAAGGCAGAAGCTAATGCTAATTGTATAGATGCGTTTGTGTTCTAACTACGTTAGAGGAGCTACTGTGATCTGTCATGTGAACAACACCAAATCAAATATGAGCAGCCCAAAGGTATTGGCATTTGGCACAAGATTGTGGAAACCATTTTTTAAAGCATTCTCATAGTAAGCAATTGATTTCAACAAACATGAATCAATGTTCTGCAATAACCTAATAACATACAAAATAAACTACAAAGCAAAAGGGATTGATTTAGCAGAATAAAAATGAGAAAACAAATACATACAAACCCATTGGGGCAAATATCTTACTGTTACACTGGAGGTAAGAGTGGAGTTGAGAACTTTAGGGGGCAAGAGAAACCAGGTTGGGAAGAGAAAACAATTTTCAGTGTTCTTTTCTCTTACAAAGACAGATCGTTTGTTCTCATAGCTGCAAGGATAATCTAGGATTTGTTTTGGTTGTAATTATTGCATTGATACAACTACCTTATCGATGTGTATTAGAAACTAAGTTGGACTAGAACAGATTCAGAATACAATGTGTTAAAGCTGGTCAAGGCAATCATCAGATATCTATGAAATAAACTTCCAATTATGGAGACAACATAAATACAGTCATGTGTCATCATCATATCCACGATAAGAACAGAGAAAAAAATGATTGATAACAGTATCAAGAGCAAGAAAAGAACAAACTGAGATTTGAAACATAAAATGATTCAGTTTAAAAGCTTAAAAGTGAAATAACCAAATTGAGTTACCATTTATCTATCAAGTACTTAAATAATAGATTTTACATGACAGCCACTAAAGTAAATAAAACCCTACATAAGAGATTTCCAATGAGCTTGCCATTCATGGAGATAGCGTGTAAAGAATCATGAATCAACAATTACAAAAAAATGAGAGCATAATTTATATCAAATACCTGTAAGACAAACATACACTTTAAAGGAAATATGAAACCGTCCTACATGAAAATAATTTCAGCTTTCCTCCCTTGATTTCTTAACTTCATTACTTTCTATGTTGGTCTCTGAATTGACTTGCATCTCAAGCAAATTGTGTTGTTCCTCATCATTTTCCTGTGCACTCGCCTCTTTTGCAGCCTTCGGCTTGCTTGTTGATTGCTGATACATAATCCCACCCAGCATACAAATCAGAAGACCCACTGTACCCACCCATGTTGAATGCTTGTCCCATATCACCAAATTGATCACAACCGTCAACAACTTGTTCACTATACCAAGGACAGTAAACCCTGTCGCAGAAATTGCCCTGCGGCAAGAAAATCCAAAGAAAGAGATTGACAGACCAAACAGACACGACAATCCCACAGGCAAAATGACTTGGAATGTGTGCCAATCAGACTCATCCGTGATCTCATGCTTAATCTTCTTCAGCTCACCCATAATCAGCAGCTCCAGCGGAAAAAGCAGAAGAGCCTCAAGATTATTGTACAACACAAGACCCCACGTGTTCAAGCCAATGGTCATAACCACATGCTTTATGTAAACAAAATCTATGGTCATGCTAACCAAGTAGGCCAATGCCCAGCTATAAGCCATGAAAGTAAACTGATAATCCGTGACCACATAGAGCACGCTGCCGGCAAAGATGGTGCCGAGGGAGGCCCACGTCTTCGCCGACGGCCACGGCTGGTGCAGGAACAGCGTCTCCCCTACCGCAACAAACAAAGGCACAACCGATCGGAACACGATGAATGTGTCAACATTGGCGTGGAGGAGCAACTCACTATTGGTGAAAAGGGACAAGTAAAATATGATTGCCGCCGGCAAAAACCGCCACATTGTCATGAGGTCAAGGGGGTCATGCTCCAGGAGCTTGACCCGGCCGAAGAGGAAGACCCCGGCGGCGCTGGTGAAGTACTGCAGGGCGGTTAGGGCTCCAGGGTAAGGGAATTTCATGACTGCCCATTTGTTGATTATGGAAAGCAAAGATGCAGATAAACAATAGCCAGCAGCAACACCATAGACTGAAATTTGATGCAGCAACGAAGTGTACCAATTTCCCTGACCATCACTCAAATTCAAATTCAAATTCACATTCACATCCACACCCTTTTGAACAGTGGGGTTATCACTAGGGTTTTCCACGTCAGTTGCTTTAGACATCTGAACAGACCCCAAAATCAAGCGTTATTGATGTTAACATTCAACACAAATTTATGGCTGAAAACGTAGATCTGTTCTAAGCGTGACGCAGAGTATAATCAGAATAGTGAGTGATGTGATGCATTGAAAAATTGTAGTGATGGATCGAAGAAAGTGAGAAAGGGGCTTACCAGAAAGGAACCGAAGCGAGGTTGGTCGTTGCCACGCACACCACAAAACCCCTTCTTCTACTTCTTCTTCTTCTTCTTCACTCTGTTCATTCTTTGGATTTGTTACTCTGTGATTATTAATTAATATATGTTGACACTTCTATGCATAGATGCTGCACGTGGCAATTAGCTGTCAGTGAGAGTGAGTGTGAGTTAGAAAACGTGCTAATTGTGTGAAAAATATAAAGAAAAATGATGGTTCAAAACAATTCCAATGGTGGCTAAAATAATAATATTTTATTTATGTTGTGGGGTTTATAAAATGTAGTGTAATATTGTGAAAATATTTAAACTTTGGGTGTTTAGGTTATGTTGTAGATTTAGGTTAAAAGATTTTGGGGTTTAGTAAGTTCTGTTGTACAACGTTCTTTTTCATTTTTTTTTTCATTTTTCTATTTTGGTGTTTTCGTTTTCTTTTCTAATATTTGTTTGGTGTTTTTTTTAAGCTTTTTCTTCCACCTTTTCTTATGTATTTCTCATTTTTCATTGTCATGGGTGTTTGCAAGGGAAACCTATGCATCTCTTTTCACGTTGGTTGGGTGGCGTTATTGGTGATAAAAGGTAATACATTTTCTATTCATTGGTTTATTAAGTGAAAGATTAATCATGTTTGATTTTTGTTGGGTGATGAATAATCTAAAGTGTGTGTCCCTGTTATTTGTCTTGTGGTGACCCTTGTAACATTACGTGGTAACCCAAAGTCAATTTTTTGCACATACACTTAAGACAATATATTTTCGTATTTCATGTTAAGGGTTACTTGGTGGATTTGTATTTCAGTGTTATTATAGTATTTTAAATTTGATAGTAGTATGTTAGGATACATAAAGAAGAGGAATTGGTTAGAATTAGAAAATACAAATAACTATATCTGATGTGATCATATGAAAAAGGGTCAATATTTCGAATTAAGATGATCTTTCCACCCTGGGTTGTATATATTTGAATAGGGGTTGTATTGCTACTATGTTTGTCCTTGAAAAATTCCTGCCACTAACTCCATGGAAGGATTGACTGACTCTTGTAATCGAGGACAAAAATCTATAAAATGTTATCATGGAGCACATATACCATAACTCTTTTTCACCATATTTGATTGCTGACCCAATATCACCATATTTAATGTAGAACTTTTTTGTCAATTATGTTCAACTTGTTTCTATAAATTATTTATAGCACATGGAACACACATACGAAATTAAAGTTAAAATTTCCTATTTGAGCCTCTAATAGGAAAATGAAGATTGGACAAATCATCAAGGCGTTTTAAAACCTTCAGATTAAGAAGTTTTCTTTTCAAGAGTCTAATGACAAAGAGACAAAGAAGTCATAGTGTGAGATTCGTACAAAGTGAAGATTGAAGGCTCATAAATGAACATTCTAAATAGAGCGTCTCATCATAAAATTGAATTGCTAGAGTACGAGTTTCACCGGATCCACATTCAAGAAATATTCAAACTTTAATGATTGAAATTTTACAAAATCAAAGAAAGACTTCATGAGCGTTTATCATATTAACTACTTAAGCATTCATTGAGCTGATACTACTATATTTAAAAATTACTGTTTTTGGGTAGGTTTAACCTACTCAAATTTTTATCATTTTTCTTATTTTTGAATTAATAGTTGTGCCGACTAGATCCACATTACTCTTTCATTAATTAATACAAAATGTTCTTTAACGTCATCTTTTGTATGTTTCAAATTCATGTTAATTATCTTTACTTTTAGTGTGACATTAGAGTTGGTTTAATGGACTCAATTTTTATTTATTTATTTGGTGTCTTATCCACTTGACCCGCTGTATTTTGCAAAAGTTATTTCTTTGTATTTTATAAATTAAATCATGAAATTTTTGTAGCTTTTGTTTTTTTTTTT
>Ga0123341_1003442_pt1 | contig 13575 bp, 6 predicted proteins | sample Turbeapinknodule_FD_89959 | JGI IMG/M metagenome (GOLD analysis project Ga0123341, IMG submission 89959) | Root nodule microbial communities of legume samples collected from Mexico - Turtle bean Mexico pink nodule | ecosystem: Host-associated > Plants > Roots > Nodule | place: Mexico: Nepantla... | reverse complement strand
TAAAAAAAAAAAAAAAAAATTTTTTTTTATTTTTTTATTTAAAAAAAAAATAAGTTATAAAAAAAAAAATATAATATTATATATATATATAAAAAAGAGAAAAAAATATATATATATATATATATATATATATATATATATATTAAATTTCCTTGCTTTGCATTACCAAATGTGTTGTCATGCAGAAAGATGATAACAATGGAAATTGAAAAGGTCATAGTTGACTTTCTTGTAATATGAACGGATTATATTTTTTCTAGAGTGAAAAGATGATATATATATATATTCATTTGATATGGGTAAATTAATCACATGCCATGAAGGATTTTTTTGTTGCAGTGATGAAATAAACGGTGTCCATCAATTGAGATTATCATATTTGTAGGGTGGACATAACATGCAAGCAAATCAGAAACAGAGAATATAAGAATATATTGGAAACAAAAGAAACTGAGAATACCTTAAAGTGAGAAAACTCATAAAAGTATTCAGCATTAAAAAAATATGCAGAATGTAACTTTTGGTTGTGTGATGCCTGCGTTTTCTGTTCAATCATGAAGCTTGCAAGGTGGAACAATGAAAGGAATTATTCCTTGAAAAGTTACACTTGGTTACTGTATTTGTATAGATAAAGTGAGTCCGGATAATATCTGAATTTGATGGTATAATTGTTAACGTGTTAGTATTCGATAATTCTCTTACTCTTTAATGTTTTAAGACTATCTCCTTAATTTATTGGTGCTCGGTCGAGGTAAACCGATACAGTTACCTTACCCTTCCCATCCATTGTAAGTATGAAGGTGCGATTTAAGGTCAATTTTTATGATGAAAAAAATTCTCAAAAGTGTCTAATAAATTGGTTTGGCCAAATCTGTGAGAAACTGAAAGTACACACTATGAATGAAGTTCGGTGTTATTAACTTTTTGGTTATAATGCAGTAATGTACCGTTTCATATTGCAGCGATACTTGTGGTTCTTGGCCAAATTGCCATTGTATAGTGTTTTGGTCTAGTGTTCCATATAAGATTTATAACTAAATTTGTATTTATACCCTTTTGGAATTCAGAACGAGAATGAATATTTTGACAATTTAAGAGATAATGTTTTTCTATTAGGGTTTTTTTCTGTATGTTGCAATCTTATCAAGAATCCATCAATTCTTGTGATGATTATTTTTAGCCTTTATCAAACTTTGTTTGTGGTGCCTTACTCTATTAGGGTTTCATTGTTACTATTTTTAATTGATTGCATTTCGTAATCTTAAATGCCCAATTCTGCTCTTAGTTCTCTATTTGGAATCATATCATATCTAGTTTTATGTGATTGACACCGAGTAATTAAAAGTTATTCATGGTGGACTGTTAAATGGATGAATCAGTCTGAGGAACCTGTTACAATAATACTAGTTAAGTACCTAAGCCAAGCTGAACTTTGTCATATTAGTATCAGTTTTGCAAGTTATTTAGCCTAAGTTCCATGAGTCACAATCAAACTTGAAATGTTATAACTATCTTTTGCATAATCAAACACTATGCCATATGTGTGTGATTAAACCATTCAGGTGAAGCTTTGGCTCATTGCTTCACATTACACCACTTGCTGATACTGTAACTAAGTTGACAGGCAGTAATGAATTATGAAGCAAACGTGCTTGACAAAAAGACAGACAAAACTGATTTGAATAGTGGGTTGATGTCTACATGCCTGTCAGTGTCAACCACCATCACTATGTCATTGTCCAATATGCAAATCATGCAACGAAACTGCAGGTATTGTGGAATCTCACATGGCTTAGTTATGTCAATATTTTTATTTATTTATAGATGTAATGGTTGAGTTTCTTCCTGATCCTATCATGTTAAGTTAAACAAAGAGTGTTCTATACTCATATGACAAGCTGAAGCGTTCTGAACCCCAATCATTTTGTCAACTCTCCAGAATTCAATACCTTTGTATGATTTTCATAAACATATTGGACTAAAAATTAGAGCATTTTATAGTATATAAAGTGACTGAAAACCTAACTTTTTAAGTCAGTTTTATGAGGTTGAGTTAGATTTAAAGTCTATTTCATTCTATATGTTATATGTTATATGTTATGAATGTTAAGGAAGCATAGTAGCCTATTGAATTGCAATTAGTACTTTCTTTGTTAGTTCCTTTTCTGTCTTCTCTCACTCCCTCTTTTCCTTGTTACTTGTTTTTGTCAATGAAATATGATAAAAGGAAAAAGAGAATTGAGTCTGCAACTCTGCATTGATTTTTCTTATCCACATTCAAACACATCAACAGTTAAGTTCACATGCTACATTTACTTGGACAGTTGACTAGGAGTTCCCGGTTTTCTCTTCAGTTTCCAACTTCCAAACAAAGTTATGCGGTGAAAGACCTTGAGTAGCCTGCTGGCATACCTTCTCTGTGAAGCAAAATTTACAGAACTGATGCAACTAGTAGCTTGTCCAATTGGGTTCCTCCTTTTGCTCAGTGATCGAGTTTCTAAGCCACAAGGCTTCATCTTCTGGCTTTTGACCAAATTTGGTTCTGCTTTTGTCACAATGTTGTGCAATTGAAGGCTTCTTTTCAAGGACATGACTTCTTGTTCTAGATTTTGAATCCTGAAGCTTGTGGACTCATATTCAGTGGTTGAGAACTTGAAATTCTGCATCACATTGTCCTTCTGCAGAAGGAAGCTCAAGGGCCTGCTGCTCAGCTCAGGTTTATCAGTGTATGGACTCTCTCCTAGATTCTGACTTGCAGAATATGGACACCTAGAACTTGATAGGCTTCCTGATATGTCTCCACAATGTGCATATCTAAATGAATCTGAGCATTCTTTGAAGGCTTTGTGTGTGTTCAGTTGTTGAAGAAAAAGTGCTTGGACAATTAGACGTAGAGGCATCAATTCGTTTTGGACAGCTTCAATGCATGCCTCTTGTGATAATCTTTGACAGTCCAGATACTTGCACACTGCTACCTTATCGTCTTCAGATATACCCGGATGTGTCTATACAGTGAAAAAACTAAACATGTTAAAGCTGAAATTGTTTTTTCTTTGTTAATGATTTCCTTTTGTTTTTGGTATAAGATGGTGTTGGAGATCTCACTCAAATAGTATATATTCTTTTGTTTTTGGTATAAGATGGTGTTGGAGATCTCACTCAAATAGTATATATGTAGGTGCAAACCTCACTTCATAAGAAGTGGATTTTAAGTCTAACTCAATCTCATAAAACTAACTTATAAGGTGAGGTTTGCACCCACTAAATTACTATCTAAATGTCTTAATCTCTAGTCGACATGGGATTTCCAATAGATGGGTAATGTACTATGATTAACTTTGCAAAGCCTGCAAATAGTATTTACTCATTATTTCTCCTTTTGCGAGGATCATGATTATTGTATCATTCTAGTTAATCATTCAGTTAGACCACCTGGTAGAGTCCTTAACATTCATTATAATATTCTTCCTAAACAGATAGTGATATTGGCATGTGTAATGAACTAGGCAATGTAGTTGAACTCAGATGTGACCTTTTTTAAGAAACTTTTGAGGAATGCTGAAAGCTTGCTTACCTTGAGAAAGCTGTTGGTTGTTTTGTAAAGTGGGTGATGGTTCTGTCTATAAGATGGTGGTACTCTTTCAATGAGTTCCATGAATCTCTTCGGTTCCATATCTGAATCTGCTGCTACATTGAATAGATATGCATCCCACAGTTCTGCAACCCTGAAACTGCTAGCTTCTGGGGCATGGTTTACATGTGAGTTAGATGCTACATATGCTGAAATTATGCTTTCCATAGTCTCCAACTCCATGCTAGAGGACTTCAACTCTGCTCCACTTTCTGGAAGAAGAAAATCCTCCACTTGGGAGAAGTGCAGAAGTGATGTAATCTGTTCTTCTAACTTTGCCTTGCTTTCAGTCCTCAACCCCAACTCAAGAGATCTAGAAAGCAAGGCAAAATAAAACCCCACTGGAATCACTTTTCTGGCCTTATCACCCACTGGAAGAAGATCAACAACACCTTGTAGAATCACTGAACCTTTGCTATTCATGTCACCTTCTCCAATCTCATCACAGGAACTCTCCCAAAATTGGCGAGTTTTCTTAGAGAACACCCATTTATTTGCATAGAAGACAATGATTGGACTCACATACTTCTCCTTCATTCCTTGCTTCCTTAAAGATCCTATAACCCTTTTGAAAAAGTCAAAGGGCAGAGCAATCAGATCTCTCATCCACAGGTCCTGGCTCAAAACATCCTTCATTATTTCACAGCTCCAAGCTTGAGAAGCCAACTCCTCCACTGTCACAACTGGGGTGTCTCTTCTTCTCTCCGGATCAAGCACCTCCATGCATGCCATGAAGGCAAGAGATTCAATGCAGCGACTCACTATTAACAGATATTCAGACCAAGGAAGCAGCATCTGGCACCTTTGAAGTGCAATAAGGGTGTCATCCCAACTTTGCAACACCACCTGATTCAGATAAAGATCAAACCTTTCACAAAGGTTGCCCGAACAATGATCTTCGGTCATTTCAAGAAACTCTGCTGCACACCTGAGTGCCACAACATTAAAAGGGTCAATCATAGTGGAGGATCCATAGATGAACATTGCTATCATCTCAAAGGTTTCTGGTCCTCCAGGAAATGTTTCCGGAAGCTCAACCTCAGATGTATCGCTCAACTGCTTCTTGAAGTATCCACTCTTCGAAGTCAAAGGAAACTGCAATAAACACAACATTCAAATGTCTTAGTCTCTTTTGTATATGGGTTGGATCCCTTTCTTTCTTATGTATATATTATTTCCTGTTGATAAAAAAAAAACACAACATTCAAATAATATAATTAAGGCAGTTTGCTATGTGAAACATTGTTGGATTCCAATTCTGTCAAACTCACTTTATGCAGGTTGAACATCTTGTCTTTAACTCGAACACGGACAGAAACAGGTAAACCAGTCTGTTGGCTCCTGTGACAAAAAATCGAAGTGCATGAGACAAACTGCAGGCATATAACAACACGTGGAAATGGAATGATCCATTGAGAAAATCAGAACTAATTCTCCTTTGGTGTATATATAAAATGAGCATGAGGAAGCAATAATAAGAATAAAGAAAATAGAGCAAAAGAGAATAAGTTCTGATTTTTACAACAGTGGTAACAGTGGTATCAAAGCTTGATTCTGATACAAGATGGAAGAGTTCATTACTCGTGTCAACACCATGATATGTGTACATATCTTACCACGTGATGACCTTGATCTTGAGCAAGGCTCCAATGTTAGGTGAAGAGAAAGGACTTGAAGAAACAGAATAATCTTTTGGACTCACAACCTCCATGTTGGTGCTACTGCTCACAATGGCTGCTACCTATTATAGCTGTAACTAAACAAAAACATCTGATTCTGAGTCCTTAATTATCTGTTGAGGAACTGGAGCAGCAGCATTCAGATGTCAAAGAAATAGTGATGAATGGAAGTGAGATTTGAGGAGTTTATCCCCAAGACATTATTGCAAGCATGTACTGTACTATTTTGGTGCAGTCAAAGTCAACATGCACACGAGTGAAACTAGAAATCCAAATTTTAAGGCTTCAAAAACGTTCTTGAATGTTGGGAACTTGAATTCTTGGGCTGCAACTTGGCGGCCTCGGCCAATAGAATATGGTGACTTATAAGGGTAACCATGTTACAAATTTAAAAGACAAATTCTATCATACCTTATATACTCTATATAGCACCGACACGGATACAGAGATACGTATAATCTTTAAAATGTAGGACACGAGACACGAATTTATGTTTTATATAATTATGAATTATATAAATTAACAATAAAGAGATTTATGTGTACAAGTATGTTTCAATTTTTTTGTAGCAGATAGATGTTTCTCATAACTGGTTCAAAATAATTTGTTACTTGTCTTTACAATCATAATAAAATTAATGTATTTCACATTATTAAAATTGTGTTGGAATTGTTAGAAATCCAACAAATATTTTTTGAATTAGACATTCTAACACTACGTGTTCTACAAGTGTCGTACGAATGTCGTGTTCGATACGAAATACATTCTTTAAGAGACGTGTCCGAACTTCGTATACTTATCTGATTAAAATAGTCTTGCCTCATATACACTGTAAAAAAAGAGTACTTTTGTAATTTTATCTGATGTTATTTTAGCATATTGAACATAATATCCAAGGGTTAGAAGTTTTGAGGGTGGATTGTTTTTGTGAAGATGAGGCCTTAATTGATGGGAGGAAACAGTTTACAGAAGTTACGTTGGATTTGGTTTAGGTTTGATAAAGAAGGTACAAAAGGGTTTACTGGGAAAGAGAAATGTAGGTATGAAATAAATGGGGAATTGAAAAGATTGGATTAAAAAAAGAGAAAGGGAAGAAGATGGTTAAGTGCATCTCAAGTTTTGTGTGTGCCCTTGCTAACGCCCAAGACGGCACGGCTACTCAAAATTGGGATGCATGCTTCGGTTATTGGGTTTTCCTTGCTTTCAACCCTCCCAATATTTTACCTTTTCACACCCTTTCAAAACTACATCATCTCTTGCAAAATACCACATTCTTTTGGCTTTTCTTTTATTTAATCATGATATAATTTAGTTTAATTTTACCTTTTCATATAGGATCTTCTGATAAGTTTTAACAAACTCTAAAAAAGTGGATTTTAATTCATTTTTATAAATAAATTTTCCACTCATTTATATATTATTAAATATCTTTATTTTTAGTTAAATTATAAAAAAAAATAAAAAATGAGATGTGGAAATGACACAAGGTACAAACCTTTTGAGGTTGTCACAGCTGGGACTATATTGTTATTGTAGTGTTTTCTGCACACGTGTGCTTGTTTATTTTCATATTGATGAAGCTTATTTATTATTAATAAACAAATCTTGATTTGTGTTTTGTTGTGAGGTTAATACCTTGTTAAGCTTTTCTCTTATGGCTTGGTTATTTTGTTGGGGTGATTTATGCACAAAGTTAGTAATTAAACTCCAATGAAGAAGAATTGAAGGTGTAATTATATAGTAATTTGTTAAGCATACAATTATTTAAGGCATAATTATCCTCTTTGTTAATGAGTGGGTGGGTTGTATTGAAAAGTGGTTATTGCATGTGTGTGATTCTCATGGTGTTTTTAATATAATTGAGTCTTACATCAAAGAGGTTGGCAATTTGATGAAGCTGTTTATATTTTGGTTTTCTATTCTTAGAAATGAAGCAATCATTTACTAAAGCTGTTCATACATGCACAACTCCAACTTTTAATTAATATACTACATCTCTACTCTCTCTTTCTATATATTATTGTTATTTTTTTCTTCTCTATTTTTGTAATTTGTAATTTGAACTCTGTGTATGAGATTTCAACTGTTGTTCCTTTGCAACTTACTTATTATATTTGTATTTTTATATACCAAATAGTTGAAGGAGATTTGGGCTTCTTAGTGTCAAAATTTTGAAATTTGGTTAAATAGATATTCTTCTGAAAGAATTTTAAATTTAAAAGGAAAAAATATTGGAAATCCCAATAGATAAAGACCAATTTACATATAAAAGTGGGGACAATTACATTTCTAGGAAATGTTGTGGATGAGTTAAATTTAAAGTTATTTTTTTAACATGCTTGTATATGTCTTGGATTATTTTACCTAAATAATTGAATGAATTCATAATTAATTTTAATTTTTGAATAACTGATTTTTTTTATAAAGATAAAGTTATTTTGTTTTAGCATAAGTGTGTTTTCTAGCCACTTTTTATTTTCCATGGGGAAGTTGTGTGTATTTGTGTGTCCACTCTTATCATTTTTTTCAAGGTGTGAGAACAATGGGTCCATTTTATGTTTTTAATTAGTTAGTCCACTTTGACCATTGAACAATATTTTTAAAAAATAAAAATATCCTTTTTATATTATATTATTTAAAAAATATACATACCTAATAGTATTATTATTTAGGTAATAACATGTAGTTACAGCTTAAGAAGTTAAGATTAGCTAGACGCAACCAATTTGATGAGAAGAACATAGCAGATAAAACAGAATATGGAAGAAATAAATGAGGGAATCAGCTGAAAAATGTACAAGTGGGTTGATGATTGGAACTTTCAGTGCACTGAGGAAGTTCTGTACAATACAGATATAGTGAACCTGCAGCAGAAATGCATCTAGGAACCAATTATAGGAATATACTTTGATTGGAAGTAAAAAGCAGTTGAATTGGAGAAAAGGATGAAACAATGAACTCTGTGATGAAGGGTATCAATTTATGGGCGTTGATTCTTCATCATCGTTGAGTTCATAAAAGAAAGGATCCTTAAGGAGATCCGTGGCAGAAGGTCTTGCCCTTGGCTGTGCTATGCACTTCTCAATGAATTCCTTCACCTCAGGTTCTGTCACTTTGCTCAAGGCCTGAGGCTTAATTCCCTTAGTCACCTTTTTGTATATCTTGGCCACACTGTCACATTCGCTGTAGGGTATCTCCATTGTAACCATTTCAAGCAAACACATTCCAAAAGAGTATATGTCCACCATCTCAGTGTAATCTTCCTCATACAGCTCCGGTGCCATGTATTCAGGCGTCCCTAAAATAGAAAGAAAATTATATTTTGACAATCTGAGAATTATAACAATTCTTGATGTGATGTGTTTATAAATAAATATATGTATTAAAAGGTAAGTTTGAAACTAAATGATATGAAAAAATATTAAAATAATAGTATTGAAAGTTGTGATAATAGTAGTGAAAGTTGTGATGTGATTGGATAAAGAATGTGAGTTTTCAATATTATCATTACCCAAAATAGAATGTGCAGCATGGTTCCGTCCCACTATTGCAGCCAATCCAAGATCACCAATTTTCACCTACAAAAACCCAAGATAAAAAACCAAGGATCTGTTCATTTTCATTCTCACATTCTAGTTTCAAAAGCTACTTTCTGAAACAATTTCACAATATTTAGTAATCAATTTCGCATCCAAAGTCTATTCAGTTTTTAAAAATTGTCTCTTAAACAAGTATTCTAAAGTTAGATAACAAGAAATTAATTTGCATTTTCTTCTTCTGTTCTCGTTTTGTTAAACATCTTTAATTCTAACAGTCTGTTCTATATGTATGGATAACCTTGTTTGATCACCTTTTGAAAATAGAATGCATCTTAAATTTAAAATATCTAAGCTGGGAAGGCAAACATGCACATAAATTAAAACTTGTTAAATCATGAAAAGTAAACTTAACATGTGAAAAAGAAAAGAACTGCATGAGTTTGTAATGACAGTGTTGCATTTCTTTATATGATTTCAGTAGCATGAGAATGAACAATAAACAAAATCAAATAACCTGGCCAATGTTGCCGTTAACAAAGATGTTGCTGCAATTGAGATCCCTGTGAATGATGCATGGGTCATGAGTGTGAAGATACTCCAACCCCTCGAGGACCTGTTTGGACCACTTCTTGAATGCCTTAATGGAGACATGGCGGTGCTTCCTGCGGTAATCCCTGAGGTTCCCGGAAGTGCAAATCTCAGTGATGAAATTGATGTTGTGGCGTTCCTCATCCTTCCAAACACTGTAACAGACGATGATGTACTTGTTGCTGAGGGTTCTGAGCAACTCAACCTCAGAATGAAGACGGTTGATGAGAACAGGATCTTCGCTGAAATTCCTGAGCCGAACCTGATTCCACGCCACCTCAATTCCTTCCTCCTGATCAAAAGCTCTGTAAACCTTCTTCACAGCTCCACAGCCGAGAAGATCGTTGTAACGCCCAAACCTTCCCGTCGGATCAACCTCCACGAACGCTTCCACTTCGGTGTCGCAACTGTTGGACTTCTCCGCAGGCATTTTCAATCTCTCTCCTACACTAAACTAAACAAATTGAAAAATAATCACGAAACCGCATTATTATTACACCATTGGTTCAATAATTTTGAACAACCCTACTTTTTCGGCCTCTGTTTGTTGATTACATCATTTTTTTCTTGTATTGTTACAATTTCTGCTACTGCTGTGCATGAAATTTAAAATAGAACGGCGAATTTAGGCGGAAATTGGAAAGGTTACCTTAACAGGAAGCGATAGGAGAAATGCGAATTGAAGGTGTGAAATGGAGGTGTGGAGATTAAATAGGTGAGAGAAGATGGTGGTGGAAATTGTTAGAAGTGGAAACGAATGGATGAGGTGGCAGTATCACACAGAATCGTAATCTGAAGAGAATCGCTGCAACTGGATTCACGAGAAGAATGGGGAAAGAGTGGTGCACTCAGTGGTAAAGTTTTTCAGGCGAAGCCCGTGCTCGAGTACCTACAAATTACCAACACTCTCTCTCATTTTCTCGGTCTTTCAAACATTGGCTCAACAACCGCTTAATAATGCTTTTGCAAATATCACTGCCTCACCATTCTTCCAAATAATCTGTCTGCAAATACCATTCGCCCTATGTAAAGTGTATAGTATCTGCAGGTGTAATGTTCTTCATAGACTATATAGCATAAACACCTAACACAAAACATGTATAATATTTAAAATTAGGATACGAAAATTCTAGTATATTATGTAACTATAAAGTATATAAATTAACAATGAATTATATAAATTAAAATACAACTCTAGTATATTATGTAACTATAAATTATATAATTAACAATAAAAATTTATCCATATAAGTATGTTTCAATTTTTTTTTTAACATGTTTCTTTAATTAATTGAAAATGATTTAATCCTTATAATCAAATAATTTAATCCTTATTTTTATAGTCATAATAAAAATCTATAAAATAAATTTAAATTTTAAAGAAAATTAATGTTAGTACTAAAATTGTCAAAAATTTAACAAATATTTTTACGTATTCTACGAGTATTCTAATACGTATGTTCAACACGGACACACCATTTAAGAGAAATATCCGACTTCAGAGTTCAATTAACGTAAAAATTGAATCCACGTATTCTAACAGCTAAATCACCTTGATGATGACATGTCTAACAGTCAAATGCTTCCATCTGAAATGTTGGTACTTTTTAAAAGTGTAGGCACCCTCAAAGTACAATACCACGAACGTGAATGCATCTTAGACCTTTCCATAACATCACATTTTTCATTATACATTCATATAATCTGCTGCTGGCAAATACCATTGGTCCATGCGTACAGTAAGCATTGGTGTAGCCTTTAGCTAAAATTACAAAAGTTTTAAAAAAAAATTAAAATTTGGTTTGAATACAATTGCGCCAATTTCATTTCATTACTGATTCTCGCATATACTAAGGCTCGTGCAATACAGCTTCAAGCGATTTATTAGGGATCAATTGAAAAAAAATGTTCATCAATGAAAAAAATGTTCATTCACACCCGCTCATCAGTTTCATGTGAGATTTGGGTCCATGACAGGCAACTGCACAGATGTATGGTGAAACCAGAAAGAAACTACTTTAAGCAAAAAGAGACGTGAAGAAACTATTCAATAAGAACCAAACCTATCAAATAAACAAAAAGAGTCAGATAGTAACTTCATCGTTAATCCAATATACAACACTGCCTTCTGAAGAACTTTTATCAAGATTTTGGACACAGAAAACCAGTAATCAAAGAGTGAGACTATAACTAAAAGAATAAACAATCTAAGCTGAAGCTACAAAATTCAGTATGCAAAGTCTATTATTCTCAGATTGTTGTTCTTTCTCTCCAAATTTATACAGTACTGCAATTTAAACACATTATCAAGGGGGAGGGGGGGCACCTACAGCATATCACCAGAGAGGGTTGGAGTCTTCTCTAACAGATGGAGACCTAGAAACCGTGCTCTCTTCTCTACCAACCCTTGACACACTTCTACCAACAGTTCTAGGAGTAGCCAATGCAGGAGTAGAACCACGGTAACTTGCTCGAAGCGTTTCATCAACAGTAGAAGAGGACTTGGCAAATGCATTCCTCATAAACTTCTGAGCAGCAGGAGACAGCATACGCATGCTTGGGCTAGCACTCCCTCCTCTGACCCGTGATGCCAATGGGGGCTTATGAAACATCTTTGACCTTTCCCTCAGCTTCCTTGCAGCCTCCCTTGAAAGAGCATGTGCCTTAGCATCTCGCACCGGTGCAGAAGGAATCTTGTAATGAGGTCCATCAGCACTGCCACCAATATCAAGCGGTGTATCCTCCTGGTCCAACCTCAATGGAGTCCCCTCAATTTCTCCCCAAGTAATGAAGGGGGATTCATCCACACCCGGTGCAGGGGATGGTGTCTTAACATAGCTATACCCATTCTCAGCTTTCTTCTCAGATTCCAAATAAAATGGATTCGGAGTCTTCCTCAGATCCTCCAAATCATACTTCTGTAACTTATCCCCATCTCTGAGACACATAGGGGCCGGTGTAGCACCCGCAACAGGCGTGTAAAACACCTCCACTGTTCCATCATCTTTCGGCCTAGAATCCATCATTTTACCAAGAAACCTAGTGTTCCCACGATTGATCTCTTTCGTGGCAGCTTTGATTCTAACAGCCATCTCCTCCTCAGTCAAGGGAACCTCACCCCGATCCGCGGGATGATACATCAACAAATTCTTGGCAGTGTAATTCCACCCTTCAAGGGTGCTCGGAGGCTGATAAGAGGTTCCATATCCATCAGTGATTCTATCCCTCTTCACATCCTCAATACCCTTCACATCCTCGTTCAAATACTCAAACTTATCCTTCCTCTTCCTATTCACTTTCTCTAAAATCTTGGAAAAGCTATGATTGTCCTCACTGGTGTACCTCCGAAGAAACTGATCGAGACCAAGCGAGGCATCAACTCCACCGTCACTGTTATCCCCCTCTTTAGCATCGGGAGCAGTGAAACGCGGCGTTTGAGGGGGCTTCCCGTCGAATTCATCCAAGGGTGTGAAATTCCTAACGAAGGTGGAACCCGGTGTGTGGGAGATGGTTCTAGAAGTATCGTTGGGATTGGTTACCTTCGATGCGCCGGCGCGGCGTTCGAGGATCTTCAACTGAGCCTCGCGAATGACGACGGGGTCGCCGGTTTTGATGGCTTCGAGCCAGTCGAGGCGGTCGCGGAGCTTCGAGATGTCGGGGAAGTAATCGCGCTCGATGATCTTCTCCAACGCCTCCACGTAGGTGTCCTCATCCAAAACCCTAGGGTTCTTCGCACTCGACGACGACGACGATGTTGGATCGTTAGGGTTTTGCGCCGACACCTGCGAAATCGAAGGAGAAGGCGACGACAAGTGCAGCGGCGAGTGCCCTGGGGATTGAAGCATTTTGCTGAGGGCAAACACAGCAATTGATTCAATGAATTTGTGATTGCAAGTTCAAAACTCGAAGCTTTTAGGTTAAGATTTGAAGGAATTGGGTAAAAGATGATTTTCTGGTTCAACAAGGAGACGAAAAGATATCGGAACTTGGAACAAATTTCCTAAAACGCAAAACGCAAAACGCGTTCTTCGTTTTATATACTTATCAATCAATATTTATCTTTTCAATCTTCACAACAAAAAAATTAGGTTTTACTCTTTATCATAAATAATTTTAAATTGATTATAATATTCTAAAT
>Ga0123341_1003440_pt1 | contig 13577 bp, 2 predicted proteins | sample Turbeapinknodule_FD_89959 | JGI IMG/M metagenome (GOLD analysis project Ga0123341, IMG submission 89959) | Root nodule microbial communities of legume samples collected from Mexico - Turtle bean Mexico pink nodule | ecosystem: Host-associated > Plants > Roots > Nodule | place: Mexico: Nepantla... | reverse complement strand
CTTATGGACAAGCCAAAAGAGGACCTATTAGACTGAAGGGTCCTTCACTAAGACATGATAGTGGTCAGAAGACACCTGTCAACATTGACGTCAACACTGGAGTGGCTTCTGGTCTTAATGCTGAGACTTTCAGTAGCTATCTTAGAGTTGTTTCTCGTGAGAGGCTTTCCATATTGATTAATTCATGGGATGATGTGTTTGAGGTCGACTGAAACATGCTATGGGAGGATGTCCTGGTAAGCTTTACATTATATCTTACCAAGAATTAAACATTAAACAATAGAAAGTGTATGTCTCCCATTTATGCTTATTATGAAATAATTTTATGTGAAACTATGTTTTTCCATTACTATAAATAAAATCATATGGACGATATACCTTCCACGACATGTTTTTAGTCATGGTCAATTATATGCTCCATTGTCAAGAGGTGTTTCTATAGCTTCAACAAAAGTTCTCATTAAAAAAGGACACCTTGAAGGAGAAAAAGAAAATTTTACCAAAGTGTTGTTTATAAAGATATTTTATTATCTCAAAATCCGTTATTGTCCTTTTTATTTATGCGTCACACATAAACAAAAGATATGTTAATATTCTACTTAATTAGACATCATTTTAATAAAAATTATTTATTATTATATATTATAGGTAACGAAAAATCCAAGGAGCCCTTATATATATGTGTGTATTTTGCAATTTATTCATAATTGAAATTCTTTTGTAGGAAACCAAATTTATAAAATAATATTGGAACACTTAGAAAGATGATCAATCACTCACATTGGTTAAGCCAATTGACGTAAAGGTATAAGGATTTTACATAATGATGATGATAATGACAATTTTTATTTATATGGATCACATTCTTCATTTTAGGTTCATCGTTTGCAAATTTACGGATGAAGTGTTCTATACATTTACTCGATTATTATTATAATTTAATAATAAATATATTCATTAACAAAAACTTTACTTATTTTGAATGAAAGGGAAAATGAAAGACATTCTGAATACCAATCTTTTTGTTTTTCTTTTGAATGACAGGGAAAATGAAAGACATCCTGAATATCAATCTTTATTTGGTGTCTAAGAATTTATTTGGTTTTTTGACAATGATGGGGTTATTTTTTTTGGTTTTTACCAAAATGGGGTCTGTTTAAAAAAAATTACAAATTTAGGCAAGTCGTGCCTAATTGGGACGACTTCATATGCAGAAGTCGTACCAATTAGGCACGACTTCTGCCATGTCATACTGAAGTCGTGCCAACTTGGCACGACTTCTGCCCCGTCATATTGAAGTCGTGCCAACTTGGCACGACTTCTGCCCTGTCATACAGAAGTCATGCCAACTTGACACGACTTCTGCCATGTCATAATTTTTTTTTTTTATTATTCTATTATTTATATATTGGGTAGTAAGTTATGTAATGTTAAAAATTAATTTGATACATAATTTTCTAAGAGTGTTAGTTTTAAGGAACAAAAAATTGGATAATCGTTCGTTACCCTCCCAAATGAATTTAGTAACATGCTTATTTTGAAGGCGCAATAGAAACATATCACAAGGTAGATGACGTCTGGATGCCATAAAAAATGCTTCTATAATTACTGTAATTCTTTTCAAATAATTAATTAATTGTAAATAATTATATATATTTTAAATAAGTCAAATAATACCGTAATTATTTTGAAATAATTAAATAATTTAAAAATAATTATATATTTTTTAAATAAGTCAAATAATATAAATACTTTGACTAATGTAGCAAATCACAAACAACAAAATTATAAACAAATCATAAATTATGATTTTTTTTTGTCTGAACTAATAATTATTTTTATCACAAATCAAATAATACATTTTTCGTAAACCTGCTTTTTTTCCTTAAAACTAACACTCTTAGAAAATTATGTATCAAATTAATTTTTAACATTACATAACTTACTACCCAATATATAAACAATAAAATTAAAAAAAAAATTATGACAGGGCAGAAGTCGTGCCAAGTTGGCACGACTTCTGTATGACATGGCAGAAGTCGTGCCTAATTGGTACGACTTCTGCATATGAAGTCGTCCTAATTAGGTACGACTTGCCTAAATTTGTAATTTTTTTTTAAACGGATCCCATTTTAGTAAAAACAAAAAAAAAATAACTCCATCATGGTCAAAAAACCACTATAAGATTCACGACAAAAATTTTGGTCCAACTCAAGAAAAGTACCTAAAATAATTTCAACTCTGAAAATTTTTAGTCTCATTCAATTTTCCAATAAAAAAATGTGAAAAATCATCTAAAATATGTTAACTATATTTCAATTAATTTCTATATAATGTAACGTAAGACCAATACTCGTAACATAAGCAAGCCATCACCCGAATTTTCAAAATCCTGTCCAAATAAAAAGGTGGCAGCATATTAACAGAACGCTCCAATTATTAATGACATAAATAATGGTAGTGCAATGTACATACACCAATTAATTTTGTATAGAAACAGGGAAATAGTGACCAAAAGGAAGAGTTACAGGCATGTCGTATGCTCGTATATGGTTGGACAACGAGCGTGAGAGTGGAGTAGACTTTAAAGACTTGGGAAAACTTATTTTGACACCATTATTCTTCTTAAATTAATTACTTCCACTTTACAATTTTTTTTAATAAAATATTATATTATTATAAAATGACATTTTTTTAGTAATGAAATGAATCTAGAATAAGAAAGGGAGTATCAAAATATGATGACTCTAAAAAGTTGCAAGAAAGTTTGATTCCGGTTTAAGAAAGACAAGAAGAACGACCCTTGTTCTCGTATTTTAGCAATACTAAATAGCTGGAATTTTCTATATAAACTTCTTTCTTTTCTGCCACACCTTATATAAAATTTGTACGAATGGATGTTCAATTGGAATCATGTTTATCCGCTCCTAGTTTTATAGTTAAATAACTCTCTCTCTCTCCCTCTCTTTCTCTCAATTATTCAGACCCTAAATAGAAGGATTGTCCCAATAATCAATCAAAGCTTTCTGAGAGCAACAACACCACCATGGGAAGAGCACCTTGCTGTGACAAAGCAAACGTGAAGAAGGGACCATGGTCGCCTGAAGAAGATGCCAAACTCAAATCCTACATCGAACAGCACGGAACCGGAGGCAACTGGATCGCTTTGCCACAGAAGATTGGTATTATTATACACACTAAATAACCCTATTTTTTTTGTGACCTAGCTACTCTTTCAGTGAACAAGTTCACTTTTTCATGAACTTCTCCTTGTTTCTTCTTATGTGTCTTCATTTCTGATTCAGGCCTTAAAAGATGTGGCAAGAGTTGCCGTCTCAGGTGGCTAAACTACCTCCGCCCTAACATCAAGCACGGTGGTTTCTCTGAAGAAGAAGATAACATCATTTGCAGTCTCTACGTTAGCATTGGAAGCAGGTAGTGTTTTGCAATATAATCTAAGTATGTAACTCAGTAAGTGTGATTCAGTTCACAGCACTGTCAGAATCTATATGAGGAGGCAAGTCACAAAAAATATCTTTGAAGAGGTGTCAAAAGTTTTAAGGTTGACTAAGTCTTTAAGTTCCAACCACGATTGTTTCTGAAAGAGGATATATGTGTGAAAAAGAAAAACAATCTTTATATTTTTCTTTAATAAACTCACACATGAGAGTTTGATTTTTGCTTGAATGTTTTATGTCATGCAACGCAGGTGGTCGGTGATAGCAGCACAATTGCCAGGAAGAACTGATAATGACATAAAAAACTACTGGAACACGAGGCTGAAGAAGAAGCTTCTAGGGAAGCACCGTAAGGAACTGCAGGCACGTAACAAAGGAAACGGTGTCGTTAAGCAGGAGAGCAATTCCTCACTCTTGCTTCAGGAAAACAGTGTTCAACAACAGCCTTGTTGGCCACAGATTCCTGCGCTGCCACTTTCACCGTACACAAGTCAAACTCCAAGTTTCAATGACCAAGACTCTATTAGAAAACTTCTAATCAAGCTTGGAGGGAGATTCTCCGATGATTATCAACCCATCCTTGATGGGTTGAATCTTCAGTTTCCACACGTTTCTCTCTCATCAACACAACAAATTCAAGAGGAGGAACATGTTAGCTCCTCTGGATGCATGAACTCTATTGGCAACAGCCAAGTACAATTTGGTCAGAGTGCGTACTGTTCCGAGTTAGTGCAAGGGCAAGTGAGTTTCGCTTCCGCAGCTATTGGGGAAATGGTTTCTACTAATGATTATTCTCAAAGGTTATTAGGAGGGTTGGAGTTCTTCTATGGAGAGGAAATGATTAGCGATAAGATAATGGGGGGTTGTGCATCATCTTCATGTTGTGGGCAAAGTACTAATTGGGGTGAGACAAGTTCTTTGATGTATCCTCCTCTTGTTGCTTCGAGTTTCGAGGGTTTGAGGCAAGAGATGCCACGAGAAAGTGGTTTTCAAGAGTTGAGCTACCCGGGGACTCAATAGCATCATATCGTGTACATTATTATAGTTATCTCTATTGATGGAAGTTTGAATTATATGTATCGAATTGAAGCTAGCAAAAGGGAAGCGAGTGCTTAATTCCCATATAGATAATAAAATCAGCTAGATTTATATTTAACTCGCATGTGTCTGCTTTCTCAGACTTTCTCATGTGCTGATCCATCAGTACTGGCAGTGCAGTTTATCTGATTTGTTTGTATTATTTGGTTGTAATTTTATGAGTCGTTTAAATATATGCTCTAACTGAATATTTTGCAGCACTGGACCCAAGTTCAAGAATGCAAATTAGTTCACATTCTTAAGCTGACAAACAAAGGAATCATTTCCTTTTTAGTTACTGCGAGGGTTGCAGGAGATAAGCATTTTGTCAGAAAAACTTAACTATTACTGGCATGAACGTAATGCTTTATTTTCACATTTTTATTTATTTATTCATAGGCATGCCTATAGAAGATAAAATTAAATTCTCGTTCGAAAGAGCACTAGGGACAGTTGCAGTAGTCATCCCTTGATAACATAGTAGGTGAAGATATATATGTATGTGACTCTTATATGCAAGATGTTCTTTGGTCAAATGGCTCATGCTGAAAAAGTTCATTTCTGTTTAGCATAATATATGTGGCTATAGATAAGTAACTTGAACATAATTAAGGAACTTACATATATTCTATCATCTATGTTATCGGCAAGGTTGTCAAATTCAGAGTTTAAGTTATGAGAGTTTTTTTTCTGTAGATTCTGAATGAATTGTAAATATTTACTTTATGTAAAAAATTATTAAAATATTATAATTTCCATGTTAAAATAGATTATTAAACCTCGATGAATAAATGATTAAGTAGGCTAGCACAAGAAGTGTAGAAAGTTAGTAGTTAATTTCACTCATTTAAATCTTAATTTCAGCAAAATAGGAATTATTGAAATAGGAAATGGGAGTTATTACAAACTTAACTGTGTTGTTGCTGTGAAAACAATAACCATCAAAATGATAATTAAAATGCAGAACATACTGAAGTCATGAACAGCAAGGAGTATGCAGACTAAACCACTGAACGAGAAGCTATTACTCCAACAACGAGCAAGGAGCATCAAAATTGTTTAAACTTATAAACAAAAAAACAACTTCAACAGAACGCATGCCGTGCAAAAAGAAAGAAAAGGAAGAAAGGGAATCAGGGAGAGCTGGAAGAAAATGAGCCAATCTTGAAACATCCAAAACAAACTCAAGTCATAGTTAGCAAGGAAATTGCACGAGGAAAGTGAGGAAAGTGAGAAGAGGTTGAAGGTCCTTGTGACAAGAGGAAGAAGATGAGACCAAAGTGAGAAGGATGTCAAACCCTATTTGCTTTCTAGAATCATCTTTTTCTCCATACAATCATAACCCAAAGATGACTTTGGTGTTGTCATTTTGATTAAAAAAAAGCCAACTAGGTTTACTCCCTGACTCGTGCTGAACTTGCCAGTTTATTTGAGTCATGCGGGTTTACTCCCGATTCCACTGAGTTCACTGGAGTAAACTCTTGCGATTTTACAGAGTTAAATTGCAAGTTTGATAAATATGCTTGTGTGAGTGAAACCAGCTGTTGCTGTAACTTGAAGCTTATTGTCACTGAACAAATAATATTAATTGGTTTTGTGTATAGAAGTTAATGTATTTATTGTCACTCTTATTCTATCACTGTAATACTTTCATGGGAATGAATTCCTATATTTAGCAGACATATCTAACATCGGAGCTTTTGAGTGAACAACAGGAAACTTCATTAGTCCATTCTACATGTAACAATGCAAAGTTTATAATGGAAAATGATACTTATGGATTATACCTATGGGTTTAGAAATAAATATATATAATAAAGAATAAATTTAAAATTAAATTATATGAAAAATATTAAAATAATAATATTAGGAGTGATAATGCGATTGTATGAAAAATTGTGAGTTGTAACCATTTACCTAAGTATCTTCTAACTATTATCTACATCTTTGGATAAGTTTCTTAACATCCATATTTATAAGAAAAAAATAAATTGAGTTAAAATTATCTTATACACAAATTAAAAAAATTAAAATGTAAAATAATTATCTAAAAGTTTTTATAAATTAATTAAGTTGATTTAATTTTTTGGAAAACTTTATTTCACTTTTTTTTCTTACTTTTCTAAACATTCTTATAAGAAAGATTTGTTCAAATAAGTATTGTCTAGGTCTTTTTTTTAACTGGATGTATTATAAAAAAAATTGTGATTTATAAGATTTAGACATTTGATATGGTTGTTAACCACTAAAACATATAAGTTTCAATATTTTATATTTCCACTAAGAAGTCGCATTGTATAGTTATGTATGTATATCTTTTATTATTATATTATTTTTATTTTAATGTTTGAGTTGTTATTACTAATTTCAACAGTTATTTTAAGAAGGGAGAATTCATATATAAGAAAAACCTTTGATCATATGCATAGATGTATTCAACCGATGTGGGATTTAAACATTCTTCCCAAAAATTGAAAAAAGTTCTCTGTTTTGATCATTCATCGATGTTCACGCAGAATATTGTAGACCTCCCATAGGTGACTTTCACATATTCTGCCTATTCACAATCTTTTGAGCAAGTGTGAAAAACAAAGAAAAGATGAAACAAAGAGATGATTTAGTTTTACATGAGTGGTCACCACATCCAACACAAAATATTTAGTGTATGGACCAACTGCTACTTTTCACTCAAAAGTTCAAAGCAGTCATTGTCATATAGCACTCAAATTTGTCTTGGCTACTGCGTGTGCATAAATATGTAGTTGTTTACAGTTGTAACATTTATTTAGATGAATTTTTGTTGACTATGGATACTGTCTGGTAAGTAATGGTCATGATTTGTTAGAATTGGTTGACATATATGTGAAAACGGGTACCAAATGATTTTGTCAACTATTTCAAATTTAGATCCATTTACTATGCATTTCCTTAAAAAAAAATTTAATAAAAAATAAATTAAATTAAAAGGGAACACTTGGATAGTGTTTTAACTGTATAAAAAGTAAAGTTTTTAACAAAACCTATAAACCAATCTTGCATCCCAAAAAAAGAATAAACCACTTGTGAATGACAAAGATAACTACCAATAACTCATTTCACATGTTAACCAAAATAGAAATACACCAAATTTGACTGTATATTGTCAAACAAGTATTTTAGAAATGTACCTTTGCCCTTTATGATTGTTGTTTGCTTTACTCATACTTTGAGATGGTTGTCACAAAAGATGAGCTTTTGATAGATAACTTTGACACATGTTAATGCTTTCCATCACGAATGATTCGCAAAACCTTCAACTATACACTTAAAAACGGCATAGTCGTTTCTGTTTACAACTTGCTATGCATTTCCTTCGATAATCATGTGATGCACATATTATTTCTAAAATTGCGAAAAATTATCAAATGACTTTGAAGATGTTTTTCAGTTACGTAATTAAACATTATTAATTATTTTTTATATTTAAAAAGTTGAATTCGTGCCATGTAAAAACTAATTGTTCAGAGTATGGACAAGAATTATAATTTAAGTCCACCTAATAATCTTGAGTTCGAAATTCGTTCTCATGGAAGATAACGGTCTAAAAAAAAGCTTAACGAATGTTTTAATAGTGATTCTAGAAATAAGTTTTTTTTACTCTAAGTAAATAATAAATAAAATAAAATGAGATATTTCAGGAGTGTCATAACTCTTATACATACTTCAGGGATGTTTCAACCCTTATACACGAAGTGACAAAACCAACGTGATTAACACTTGACCAAGCTCAAAATATTTTCAAACTAAACCTCTAAAGAAATGCATGAGAGCCCATACCAAAAAATAATCCTTAATACCCTAATCGAGTTCTAATTAACTGATGACACGCGATCACACGCACATAAACATGAATTCTAAAACCATTCATAACTGAACTTTCCAGTAGTTAAACTTTGTATAGCTAGCTACATAAATGAATTGAGGCACGCCAAAATAAAATACATCCAAAAAAACACATGCTTTTAATAGCTATAAGCAATTAGTATTTGAAGAAAGTCCATAATATGAATAATTATGCTCTGTAAAGTAAAAAGGAATATCCCAAAGCCAGAAAAAACATGAAAGAACAATCCTACAACATAAAAACAAGGAATTAAAAACTTAAGTTTCGAGTTAGCTGATACTTTACAGAAATATAATAATTAATAATTGAAGAAGAAAACAAAAGAAATTAGCACAGATCCGTGATTGAGGCCATATAGGAAGGGCATGCCCTAACCCTGACAAGAGCCAAACGACGACTTATCTTATATCATAATTCATGTGTCATTGTTTTTATAATAACAAGTCCCCTTCTATCTGGATTCTCGATCCTCACCAAATTTAATTCCTATCATATAATCAATTGGAATTTGGAAAACCCTTCTTTCTTTATTCCCTGATAATGACACTCACTAACATGTAATAAACTTCTCAATAAATTTCAGTCCCTTAAACCAGACAAACATGTTTAGTTCGTTAATTGCATTTCTTACAGTGTTGCATCAGAATGGCTGCAGACAATTTTTAATACTCTTTCCAAGAAAATCATAGCCGACATTGGCCCACTCTATTTGTGTGTCAAAGGAGCCAAAAATAATATATCTTATCTTAGAATCCCCATTCATTCTTTTCCACATCGAGTCATGTGTTAATATCTTCAGTCTGTTTAATATATGCTTCTTTCTTCCTTTTTAAATTTATAAATGTTTTATATTATCTGTGTAAAGATTTTTATGACACCACTCAGTCACTAGATATGTGAAACTTTTTAAATAAAACACTTCTACATAAAAAAATATTATTGGATAACCCGTTATTCTCTTTCTTCTTCTCTAAAAAAGGTGCAAATTTCGTACAAGTGCTCAATTTTATATAGTACTATGGCTAATTTCAAGTTGATTATGTTCTTGTAGAGATTTAAACAAGGGATGTAAATGTATTTGAGGGTCTTGTTATCAATAGTGTTTTAGTTGTGTTAGATATAAAATTAAAAGAATAACTTTTTTTATTAAGAATATTATGGAAATGCATTAAAAAACTAAGATTTTTTTTTCATACCAATATTTTTTTATTCCTTAGTACAGTGTTTACCTTGTTTGAAAGTGGAGATACTGTGTATAAAAAGTAAAATAAATTAGTTATAAAGATATATTTGAAAAAAAAATAATTAAACTAATTTTTTCATAAGTTAAAATTTACTTCCATTAAAACTTATTTATAATTTATCTAAATCCTTATGGTACAAGTTAATTGTGAAGAACTTTCATTCAATCTTATAAATCTATTTATAAAAGTGATATTTACGTAAAATGTTATATTTTACCTCTAATAGATGAAATGTTTATATATAAAAATTTTGTATTTTTAGTTGATGCAAATTTTAATAATTTTTTTTATATTTGTAAATAATGAATCAAATCCGTATAACATTGTTCTTGGAAAGCATTGATTTTACAATTGAAACAATTTATTTTAAATATGATGAACATTGGAAATGACTAAGTTGTATCATTTATTTATTTATTTGGATGCATGACTAGTGCATCTGCCAGGAAGATGGAGTGCAGTTCGAGTAACTTTCTCTCATTGTAACTAGTGCATCACACAGCTGAGAAAAAAAAAACTTGGTGCATCACACAACTCTAATAATCGATATTAAATTGACTTGGCAATAAAATTAAAGCCAACTGAGTCTCTCCTTCAGCAATAGCAAACGTCAATGAAAATATGTTTCGATTTCCATCTTGAGCGATTGCGGTCAATAATGTTTCAGGTTATAAATGTCTCATCAATTATAAGGAGAGACAATATACTGCACAATTGCTAAATGCACCAATATACTGCACAATTCCCATCTAGGAAGATCATTGTATGACTATTCCCAATCCCCAAATGTCAAAGCAAGAGCTTTCTGTTTTCCCAACCAAGCTTTTCTATATGTGATAGTATAGTCATGCATATGTTTTTATTTATGCAATTAAGCTTTTAATTGGGAGGAAGGGTTTGCTTTTACTGAAGTTTATGGATGCAATATGGGTTAAGTCCAAATTAACATGGTCTGTTGAAAGATTTGTTGACAAACAACTATGTTGTGCATCAATTTTCTTTATCTCCCATTGACTTCGAATTTTACTAAAAGATGCACGTAATCTCTATTGGCACCCTTCATCATGATGTATGCATCGAGACACATATCTATCTGGCTTTGATTCCATGATAACAAATATGTAACCATTATCTATGTGGTATTTTTTTACGATATTCAATGTTGCCTCCTTTGACATGAAATACATGTGTTCATTGAGGTCGCAGTCAATGTTATGTCCGGATTGACTGTCAGACGGAATATATTATGAAAAGGATTTGTTGAACTGATCTTCATCATCCAAATCAAAGTCGTAATTCTATCAATCTTCACTTTTGTCGTCTACGATGTCCTCTAACTATTGGTTCTTCATGTTGGCTTAGTGATGTTCCACCGACATTCCATGTGTCCATCTGCATTTTAAAAGAAATTAAATTACCTTATACAATAGGAGGAAAGAATATGATAACAAGAGTGTTATACATTACCTTTACGATTTTTTTTTAAACTTTACACTAGAAGGAGAAAATAATGTATCTCATAAACCTTCTCCACAATTGTTTTTTACTTGGATAGAGGAATTAAGACAAGAAAAAATGTAGAACAAATGATGAGTGCAACACTACAAGACTCCATTGTTATTCCATTATATAACAAATGTTGTTTCTGAATTAAATCTAATTTAAACATAATTATTGAAATTTTTATTAACAAGTCAAATCCTCAACTACAAATGTGTATAGAAAACCATGACGACACACTACACTTTGTTTCATTTATTCTTTTTCAATTTAAAAAAAAAGGTTGACTTCACTATTAACAACTTTGAAAGAAGTTGCATTCACCACTGAAAGAAGTTGCATTCACCATTGATAACTTTTATTCAAAGTAGCCAGTTGACAACTTCTATTTAAAGTTGTCTTTACCATTGACAACTTCTATTCAAAGTTGCATTCACCATTAGTAACTTTGGAACTTCTATTCAAAGTTGTCTTCACTATTAGCAACTTTGGAAGAACTTTTATTCAAAGATACCTTCACCATTGGCAACTTAGCAAAGACACCAAATAAAAAATTTTCACACACCATTAGCAACTTCAATTGCAAGACCGTGCACCGCCAACTTTATTTTCTCACAAGCCATGCTTTCCTCACATCAAATGCCTAGCCTACCCTTTGCTGAAAATTTTATCTTCACATTACTACAATTTTTACTTTGGTATGGGTACAATAATCACAAAGATTCTTTCTGACAATGAAGTTTTAATTCAAACTTACATTTATTGGTGTGGGTGGATTCAAACTTATATTGAAACTCACAATGTTTAAGCATGTTTATTTAATAGACTTTTATCACCTATGCAATACACATTCAATAACAATCGCTCGCCTTTACATTTCTTTAGCTTTGCTACAACTTCTATTCAAAGTTGCCTTTACCATTGACAACTTCTATTTAAAGTTGCATTCACCATTAGCAACTTTGGAACTTCTATTCAAAGTTGCCTTCACTATTAGCAACTTGGAAGAACTTTTATTCAAAGATACCTTCACCATTGGCAACTTAGCAAAGATACCAAATAAAAAAAATTCACACACCATTAGCAACTTCAATTGCAAGACCGTGCACCACCAACTTTATTTTCTCACAAGCCATGCTTTCCTCACATCAAATGCCTAGCCTACACTTTGCTGAAAACTTTATCTTCACATTGCTACAATTTTTACTTTGGTATGGGTACAATAATCACAAAGATTCTTTCTGACAATGAAGTTTGAATTCAAACTTACATTCATAGGTTTGGGTGGATTCAAACTTATATTGAAACTCACAATGTTTAAGCATGTTTATTTAATAGACTTTTATCTCCTATGCAATACACATTCAACAACAATCGCTCACCTTTACATTTCTTTAGCTTTGCTATTGTTCTGGAAGTGCTTAGGTGTGCCCATTTATCTTCAAGGGTATTTTCTCTCTAATATTTTAATTAATTAATTTTAGTATCAAACACATGCTAATAAAGATTATGATACATTTCAGCTCTCATAAATCATTTTGCATTTTCGGTGGGTGGATCTGTATGTATTCTTGTTGGACAACGACGTTTCAATTGGGTCTTACATGGTGACATTACTCATGTTACAATTGTTGTATTCAACCCTTGTTCATTCCAGAAGAAAATTATATCTTGATTTTGATTAAAATTTAGTTATATATATATAAGTAAAAAATACATTTACCAAATAAATAAGTTTTTCGATCGCTAACAAAAACTAGGCTATTAAAATTTAACATTTACCAAATAAATAAAACTCTTAAGAGTATAGCTATGATATCACAAATGGTTAACACCCATCTCTCTTTTTAAGGCCAATGAGAAAGACAAAACAAATTAAAATATGTGATTTATGATTTGGAGCATAATGTTGGGTCTTCGGCAATTTCGGTACTTGTTTTTGGTTCTTTTACTTGAAATATTTGACAACATTGCCTCCTCTTTTAAAACAATAATGAAAATTTATTGTTTTCCTTTGGTGGTAACTATCGGTGAATGATTCTTGCGGTTAGAAAAAAGTGTTTGCAGAGTACACAAGGTCTCCACTTAAATCTGTGGTAAGTATTAAAATTTAGTTTGGAAAATATTTAGAGGAAAATGGAAGTTTTTCGACACTTTTTGTAATATTTTTTTCACATTATATTAATTTTGGAATGTAACATCTTCTATTGTTTACATTTATTCTATATCGGTTATCTTAAAAGGTTAAAGAAGATGTGAGTACAAGTATAAAATATAAACATTCAAAAGTTCATTGCAATATAAAGTATAAAAAATAGGGAAATTCTATCCAAATGGGGCACTTTATTTTGAGATTTAAGAAGGCAAATGTAGAAAAAATTACAGAAATATATTTCTTAGTCAAAATTGTCAATG
>Ga0123341_1003436_pt1 | contig 13584 bp, 5 predicted proteins | sample Turbeapinknodule_FD_89959 | JGI IMG/M metagenome (GOLD analysis project Ga0123341, IMG submission 89959) | Root nodule microbial communities of legume samples collected from Mexico - Turtle bean Mexico pink nodule | ecosystem: Host-associated > Plants > Roots > Nodule | place: Mexico: Nepantla... | reverse complement strand
TAACTATCAACTTTAAAATCTAAAATAGTTAAGGAACTTTATGTTTTTTAAATATTAATATTTTAATTTTTATAATTTTTATTTAAAATTTACTTAATACAATGTTTTTAAAAAAAAAGAGTGTCACACTTATTATGAAGTGGAATATGTGAATATTATTTATTAAAAACATCAAATATGTGAATGTTTATTTAAAAATTAAAGAAAATAAGATATAAGTATCACTTTATTAAAAATAGAAAATAGATAAGTGAATATTTTTAAACTTGGTGTATTAATCTGTCTGACATAGAGAAAAAATAAAAACGTTATTTTATTAAATTTAAATACTAAATAATTTTGTATTATTATACATGGATCTTAGTTATAAAAGTAAGTCTTAATTAAAATTAAAACTCCTCTTATATTTGAGTATTTCAACTTAGACTCATATTTTTTTATTGAGTACTAAAAAAAATATTTTTTAATCTAGTTCTTCTTATTCAATTTTTTCGTTAATTAGGTGCAACTAGGGTCAATTTACAAAGGCGCAGGATTTCGGTTGAAAGCCTTTGTGTAGTATTTGTGGGATAGAGAAAGAGACTTGTCGTTATTTATTTTATGAATGCAGAATTGCTTGGACAGTATGGAGTCATTGTTTGGCTTGGCTTGGTGTAATGTTAGTGAGTCACAATGATCCAATATTAAATTTTGTTCAGTTTAGGTTGTGTAACGCCTCTGATTCTATTAATGATGTTTGAGGAGCAATTTAGATTGCAGTAATTAGCGAGATTTAGAAACATATGAATAATGTCATTTTCAAAGGGGGGTGGTTGATTGTTTAAAAATGTTTGCTATGAATCAATTAAAAGTTTGGTATTGGGTTACTTCTAAGTCATATTCTGATTTTTTTTTCCTACTCTGACTGACTGGTGATCCATTGGCTTGTATGAGGTTGGTTAAGTGATGTAATTTTGTCATATAGTTCTAGAGTTGGTGTTGTGAGGGTTGTCATGATCTGTATAAGGATTTGATTACCTCTCAAATGATTTATATTTAACTTATTGTTTATTGCTGATAAAAGAATGGTTTTTATGACCATAGCTTATCAATCTATCTTGAGATAAATTTGACAACATCATCTATTCTACGATGATTTTTATTATTTTTTATCGAATAATAATTTATATTTTAATTAAATATCTTAATTTAATATGTTATTATTAAAAGTGGATTATGAAGTAACTATCATAGAATTTATTTCCTTTAGAAAATGGTGAAACTATCCAGTCTTTTTCAGCTTACCAGTAGTCCAATCGATTTTAAGAAAACCCATTTTATACCATCCCTCTTTAAAAATACTCTAATAGAAATAATGACTTTGGCTTGCACATAATTATGATAAGACAATCATTAGAATGAGGCAATCTCGATTAAAATCCTTAAGTACACATTTCCATATGTCATTAGCATGCATATTATCGCCTTCTGGTAGGATAAAGATAATTAAGATATCAGTATCTAACTTTGGGTTTCGTAACAGAGATATACATAATAAGTATAAACTACATATACTTCTTCATCCGTTTCCTTTCCATGATCTAATACTTTAGCATCACCCTTTAGCCGCAAGAAAGTTTTAAGTTGCCACATGTATGATTAGTGTATTGTCATGTGTCAAGCCTGAAAGTAAGGAAAGTAAGATATATGGTAGATTGAGCATATACAGAAGGCTAAGAGATGTCTGAGCCCGTTATTATGTATAAACTGATGATTTACTAATATCTATATTCTTGGTTATACTGAATATTCTAGATTTGAGATCTTTAATATTCTTTGTATTCTTATATGTAATAATTAGTAAAATACACATCCCTTCTTGTACAACACTTTTTTTTGTGATTTATGAACTGATTATGAAAATTCTATGCTATATTAAAATTGTACGGTATTAAGGTTAAATTCTGATTGTAAGCCTCTTAGACTCATACATGAAGTTTGGTGGGTTCCGTTGTGATAGGGATCGGTTACGATGTATATAAGGATAACTGGAAATGAATAACCTGATCTTGATCTCGGAGAATATTGGAGTTAACATAGAAAAAACTAGATTGAAAATTCTTTGTTTCTGATTATTTTGAGTGTTCTAGGAAACATCCTTCTGAAAAAAGAAAAAAAAAAAGATGTTCATCATTAAGTAATATATAATCTTATTCTTACAACAAGGAGCCCTTGCTCATGTTTCTATCGTCCTTCTCAACCATCACTACTACTAGGAGTCATTGCTATTTAATGCACAGATCTTGTTGCGTAAAGTAAATAGGGAAAAAAAAACATGGTTATCTATCTTTTGTGAATTCAATGGTTGAAATACGAATATATTCTCTAAACCCTGACCCCAACACAAGTCTATGTCAAATTCCCTTCGAGCTATTGTTTTCTACAACTTAATCAATGAGGTTCAGCATTCATCAGTAGTAAATATTATCTGACATGTTTAACGTGGTTGACCATCAAGTCCAATATTGTAGCCGGATGAGCCGGCACTGAAACAACCAACGTAAATTGTCGCTCCAAAATTGGTTCACCAATTTCTTCCTAACACATGGTAGCATGAATTTAGCTTTGCAAATATTGTCTCCACAATTCATGCATTAATCTACCCTTGCTTCAATTAATCTGGTGTACTTTTGAGAGGAAAATCCTTGAAAAGAATCTCTATGTACTGCTATTTTTGCTTCTGACTTCAATAGTGTATATGCATTTATATTTCAACGAACCATATTATGGTACTCAACTTCAGTGCTACGTAATTGCAGAGCATAGCTCTTAAATATGAAAATCAAAGGGTCCACCTTGTAAATTGAGTTGGTGCTTCAACATTAATTTTAAACCTGTCATTTTTTATCATTAATTTTGGTGCACAGGTTCAGCAGAAAGTACAAGTAACCAAAACGAGCTTCTCAATTTTCAGTTAAATAGTATAAATCAATCATATCAGAAAGTAAGAAACTTCACAAGCAGAATATATTGGTGTTCGATTTGCAGATACAAAAGAAATGCCCAATTGAATTGTTTCTTGACAATGGAAATTCATTATAAAAGCTTAAACAGTTACAGCATTTCGATATATTTCGGTGTCCGTTTCTTTGTCAAGAAACAACTAATTGTTTGATTTCCCAGCATCTTCAGCTTTGTTACTTTGTCTTCACCAATCAAAAACTTCATTCCCAGAAAAGAAATTATAGCATGACAGTAGTTCATATGTTCTTGAATTGCAGTGCATCAAACCAATTCTCAAATTACTTTGCTTCCAATTGATCAGAGTGATGCTTGCCCCCCTCCACCTTTGCAGTCCTAAGCAATATCATAAAGATAAAACTTTGTTGCTATTCTTTATATGACTTTAGTGTTGTTCCGTTACTATAATCAGAATTTTATGTCGCTAATTTGTAGAATAAAAGCTTATATTAAGAGTAATTATTGAGATAAAATTTTAATTTGATTGAACAAAATGGAAGTATATAAAGCTTTGTCCTTGATATTAATTTTGTGGGGACACGAAAGTCTTTAACATAAAGAGATTCTGGGGGGAGAAGCATTACTGTAGTACCATGATGATTACTGTTGTTTCGTTTAATATGACAGCCACAGGCAAGTAAAATTAAACGTCATAATATAAATATAGAAAGTGACACTTCAACTAGTGTCAGTGTCACCTCTTCATCAGAAAGTGCCTATGGATTGTGAAAGTTTGCACGCTTCAAAAGCTGGTCCACAACTAGATTGTAGGCATTGGAAATGGACTTGCCCCAAACTTGGTTTCTGAGAGTAAATGAAAATGAGAATGGAGTGATGAAAATAGTAAGTTTTGGGCATGGATTTGGCGGGTCTATTACCAACAACAGCCATTAAATTCTCTACTGATGTATACTTTTTCCATGTCATACCCTTCTGTGGGCCTCTATTTGCAGGTGCTTTTTTGTTTTTGAGTAAACAACTAGTACAACAAGAGTGTACATTAACCCTTTTCTTCTTTAATTCGATTGACTGTGTGAATCAAATCATGTAATGATGTATTATAAATATTTTCATCGATGACACTACTCTTTTTTTTTCTCTTGTCTTTTTCACAAGTGTTGTCGGGATACTCTTTTTTTTAATGCAATCATTTGTAATTCTAGCTTTGTCTCATTTGACTATTTATGCATTGTAAATTATAATTTTTGCAGCGTTGAGTTTTTCTGGCGTAGACAGAATTTATATGAAAGGAGACCAACACATGCTATGTTTTTCTTTTCAATAGGGGGCCATTAAACATATTTAGAGAGTTAATCATGGCATCCCTAGATCCCCCTTTGGCTCCGCCACTGACTGAGGCAAAGAGGTAGAGATCCTTGTAACTAATTTTCTACAAATCGAAGGGAGGGGGAAAACCTTTGCCTGAGAAATTGCCATGAATCCTTTTTTTCAATCGCTATACTTTGGTTGCAAGGACAAGAATAGGAAATAAAATGATAGAAAAACGTTTCAAATAATCTAAACATGAAAAAATGTCACAAACAAGACACATTTACATCATACAATTGCTGAAGCTAAAAAACAAACAGCATCCCACCATTATGTTATGGCTGCTGACTTCTTCTAGTTTCCAAATCCTTACATTCTATATATGATGATATTGTATGATGAAAAGGAGAATAGGCTTTGTAGTGGAAACTGACCACATTCAGGTAATTGTATGAAGAGAAAAATCTGAAATGTACACATCCATTTCACATATAGATAAAAATAGAATGAAGATTTTAATTCACATAAATTTGCTAGCCTTCGAGATTTGTTTAGATTCTTCACACTTAACTGAAAGTAAAATGTCACCAAGATTTACCAAGCATTTAGATTTGCTAACTTATAACTCATCCTACTTTCAATGTTCTATTAAAAATACACAACAGGGAAAGAAAAGGGAAAGCAAGTAGTAGCAACTATTAATAATCAGAATTTCAAAATGAATTGATTAAAGTATACAAGAGAAGTTGATCACATGGACTTGTTCTTATAAATGAACAGGTGAATTTATTAGTATGCTTCAAAGATTTTAAGAGGACAAATTCTTAGACTCAACTCTGTTGGGTTATTATTTTTATGCAGCAAAAGCACAGCATTTTCATATTGTTGTCACCTCTATGCTTGCTCAAAGGCTAAGAAATTTTGTGAATATAGCTACTACTAAAAGTACAAATAAGAAAAAATATACAATCAGTATGCACATTCGAGGACTAATCACGACCAATTGAGTAATGTACACCATTCAGCACAGAGGGATACCGAGGGTCATTTCTTGCTAATATGTCAAAGTAAAACAAACAACTTACAATACCCTTCTCCAGCCACTAGCATTTCAATCTGGAAGGTACATAGAGCGCTGATTACATTCTACTTCAAGAATCATAAATTACAAACATAGTAATCTTGTTAAATGGGCATCTATTGGTGTATCCTTTTACCATGTCCATTCATTTTGATCTGCAAAACTGATAATACAACTAATGAATTTAAGGATGCATATGATCCAGAGAAAACCAACCACTCATAACACATTCTGTCGTCCAAGAAAAACCTCCACTGGTTTTCCACTAGTATTCTCAGCCTTTAGACAAGAAGACAAGCAATTTGGTTTTTCTCTGTGGATTAGGATGTAGCAAACAGCAAAAAAACTTTTACAGCCACCTTTATTTTCCTTCTTCCCCTAACGGATTACCGGATGAGAGCATGATCTTTGCTATTCACAAAGACAATCTTTTTCTCACTAATTCCATAGTCTTGAACCTGCTAGTTTTGAGAAATTGGTGTTGCTTCTCTGTCACTATATGTAGCCTTTGACTTTGTTGATCTTGACTGTCTTGATGAAGCAGATAGCGATTCAGAAGAAGCTGACTTGGTCTTTTTCTTTTTGGATTTCTTAGAAACATGAGAAACCCCTGCAGATTGGATGCCTTTGTAAATGTTTGATGACGATTGGCTTCCTGTGGACTCTTCAAAATCTGTTCAAAGAGTTCAGGTAATGAATGATTATCATAGGGAAAAGTATCAAATAACATACATCCAAAAACTAAATAAGTCATTGGGACCGGGTAACTCGGCAAGATCTGATTTACATTCATACAGTTCCAACACCCATGAAACAGTGAAGAACATAAAAATATGATGTTTCTATTGCTCACGGTTCTCACCTAGAACTAGTAGGCAATACAATCAAAATTCAAAAACAACGGATATAAAATCAATGGCATGTACTGCATAATTGAATGTTAGCATATAAGATGACCGTGAATGAAATCAGCAATGTGCAGTGACCACAGCCAAAGATCTCATGAAGAGAGAACATACAACTTCAGAAAAAGAATATCACGATGTAGACAGCCTATTTCAAACACAATTTGTGGTTAGACTAATTTCTCGGCATACACCTTTCGAACAGAGAATATCACAACCTCATTTTCAATTGACATTTTAAGTGTGAGGAATCAAAGTATTCTAAATGCACTAGACTCACCCTTGATCAAAATATTGTTTTTGCAATAGCACATTATATCATACTTGTCCCTGGGATTTAAAGGGGTTGAATACTTTTCCTTTCAAGAAAGGCATAGTAGTTCACAAAATCACAGCTAAATATGTCCAACAGAAGACTAAATTGCACATCTAAATTATTCTTAGCAAGAGCAACAATTGCCTCCGAATATACCATGGTTCTGAAAATATACAGTTCCAAGAACTGCCATCATTTAAGTAATGCAGTCATAAAGCTTTTTAAGGGTAAGATCAGGTGAAGGAAGATATAGTTGGCTGCTGCTACAACCTACTAAGCACAACTACAGTACAGGATAAAGATGCAATGCAACAGATACATGAGAATGTGGAAATTTTTAAAAAACTATAGCTCAAAACAGAACTATAACATAATATATGCATACAGTTATTCTTAAGTTAACATAATATAAAAAATTTAAATCACAATATAGAATCTGTGTTCTAAAATTGAGCATAAGTCATTATAAATGTGATAAAATACAAATTTATCTAATTAGAGTGTTATTCTAATCAGTATTGGTATAGAAGTTCAAAATATAAAAGTATTACAAATATAAAAATGCAATAAACTATTTGAAATATTCATCAGTATCTAACGTAGATACGTACTGACACAATTACATGACGGACGACACAGATTCTGTTTACAAGTGTTTGTCCTTCTTAGGTTACAATTTGCTATAAATATATAATTGATATGAATGATAGCAACAAATTTCTGGAGATTTGAAAATCGTAGTAATTGGTAATGTCATGTGATGAAAGCTCCATTTTAATCACACTCCAGTAAGAACAAATCTTGTGATCTCCAGTAGCAGAACTATTCATACAGTTTTGCAGCTTCCTTCAATTAGGCTGTTCAGTTCTTTAAAGGGTTTAACTGATCACATTGAGGAAAATTACCACATGGAAAGACCAACAAAACATATTCTTATCAAGAAAAGTGTTATAATATTAAATACTAATTTCCATACAATCAAACCATCCGTTTAAGAAATTCTACTGTGGACCACTTGAAACAGTGTTAATTGTAAAGCTAAGAGTCACTAGATTCCCCACGATGGAGCTGAGTTTGCTCGTGACAGAACAGCCAAATTCTTCCTAGGGAGGCAAAGAATCTAGATAGCTTTTGCAAGCCTCACAATTTTATCTAGAAGAAAATCAAGAGACACAATAATAATCAAATCCACGTTCCTCTTTTTACTAGTTAACCCGTGAAGAGCCATCTATCTGCATTTGTATTATTTAAATTAGGGACACTGCACGGTTCCACAAGAATACAATATCTCAATCTTAATATTTAATGGCACCACATTTGGAAGCAAAAATCAGCACTGCACTCGGATGAAATTTTGCTGTATGAGAGGTGAGAAGCAAAGCATACCTTGGGAGGACCATGATGTTGTGACAGCCATAGCATTGGGGTCACTTAGTTCACCCAAGTTACCAAGTGACGTTGAAAAATCAGGCGCTGTTTTAAAATCATTCATCTGCATAAAAAGCAACAACAACAATAATAACAAATCAATAAAAAACTATGATATGTACAGATTTTGAAGATTATTATTATAAATATCAAACAATTTACCAAGCAATGAGATATTGAATAACAGTGCAAAAGCTCTTTAAATGGGCACTTTATGTATTGCTTTCTCTAAGAGAAAATGACAAAAGAAATTAAAAAATTGGATCTTTTATAGTTGAAACATAAATGGAGAGGTAAAGTGGACATCAGCTCCGTACCCAACTGGGTCCAGTTCCTGAAGGGCCGTCCCATCCAATGTGAGCCACATGCTTAACATCTGTCGGGTACCCAATTTCCATCTCCCGCTCCTTCACAACTGGAACAGTACCCACTTCCCAGCTTAGCCACAACAACAAAACCCAGAAAAGAAAAATTGCAATGGAGGGTGAATAAAAGATTACCAAATATTTGGGTGATATATTTGAAACTCTTGTAGATTCCCTTTAATTTGGTTGCCATGGTGGAGATCACGACCACAGCAAAGTGACAAAATTGGAAGTAGAGACCGGAAATTTTCTGACTTGGAGATGCTTTTGCCTGTCACAAAATGGAGTATTGATATATACAAATGCTCAATCCCAAAAACGATGTGGAGTATCAGCTAAGGTTTCATTGCATGTGATTAGAACCTTTTTTTTTTTCCTAGGAGTGAAGATTAGCATCTGAATATTGAACACAAAGAAGATGCTATTGCTCATTAATGTAAAAAAATGAAAACTCCTCTTTCAACATGTTTCAGTAGAAAAAATCTAAGGGTAAACAAAGAAAAATACAGTACCCGAAGATGATTTTGAGGCAGGTGCTGATAGAAATCCAACTATGTTTTCTGTGCTCCATTCACCATCATTCTGAAACTCGTGTGGAGAGTGCTGACACATGCAAAGACCGAATAGAGGGAAGAAAAAGTCTGATGGGTCTTAAAAAGTTGAGATTTTGATTGGTGGGGTGTGGAATACAAGTTGAACTGAAACAATGGGAAGAAGGAGAATACTGAGAAAGAAGGGGGCTTGCCTCTAGGAGGAGAATAACAGAAGGTGGGCATCCATTAATGAAAATTTGAAAACTAGAATGTGAAGAGAGAGAGAGAGAGACTTGGTTTATGGTGAAAAAATAAATTAGGACAAAGATTCGAAACTGAAAGGTAATTTAATAATGTTGTTTGATGGAATTGTTTATTTAGGAGTGTCCATTATGGTATGTCAGTTTATTTGTTTGTATGTTGGTAAGGGTGGATACACTTCTACTGAAAATTATGAACATGGAAGATCAATTCCTGAGATATGAGTGTTCTAAGGTAAATTTCTTTTGTCTTAGGTGTTGTAGCCAACTATGAATATCGGAATATCAAGTGAATTAACATTTACAACATAATAAGTAGAAAATAATGAAGAAGTAGTTACAATTCAACTTTGATGAATAAAAGACACACTCCGAAATATTCGGGTACATATCTCTGATAAATCAAAGGATACACTTCTATGATTTCAGGAAACTACTACACATGTTCTGATCCACTGACTCATGTTTCAATAGTGTCCAACCCACACAAGTAAGGGTCCATAAGTCAACCTATAAATAGAACTTTGGGAAAATGTACGTTTTTTCATATCCTACTAGAACACACCAAAAATACTAGTACTAACTTGAGGGTCGAAGTGCAATCTAGGTACTCCGACCGACGGAACACACGCAACGAGAGAAAGAACTTTAAGAAACTAGGAGACTACCAACACGTCTGCAAATTATGTACCCAGTAGACAGGTATTACCTGACCCCGTTATCCGTACTGTACAGGTATCAAATCTTATTATTTGAAGTTCTATTCAAAATAACTAATTTAGTTATAGAGTAATAATTTGATAGTAATGAATAAAAATTAATTCATTTAAGAGGATAAATTGCTAATTAATTTAAAGTTAACTTTTTTCCTATATAATATTGTCAATTATTTTTAGGTTTTGTGAAAAAATTATTTATTTTTATGCTTGGATATAAAAAAAAATCCTGTTAATTAATTTTTTTTAAATATATAAATTAATTTCATCAATCTCATTTAAGAATATTTTTTGAAATTATTTTTATTGGAATGTGATATTCAAACTATAAAATTATCATAAAAAATAACATTTCAATTAAATAAAAGATATTTTATATATGATATTATTCAATATGATTAAATTAATTAAGATTTATTTATATTTTGATCTATCATATCTGACTTTTTTTATTTGAGTATGTAGATAGTGTAATTTAATCAAAATACGTATTTTTAGTACCTAATCACTAATGAGAAACTGTAACTCTTTATAATTCGTGTATAGATTACAAGTGGATATTTTACGATATATAAAATATACTTTATACACCCAGCCCATCACTAATGCCAGATAATTGTGAGACCCGCAAGTTATTTTTTTGAAACGAAAAAAATATTTAAAATTATATTTTATGTTTAATACAAAACTTAAAATTTTAATTATTTTGTATTTATTTTAAATTTTTTAACTTTCTCTTATTTTTCTTTAATTTTTGTTATATTTTTTTTTATTAAAAAGCAGTGAAAAGCTAAAATCACTTTTGATTGATTAAAATTTTAATTAGGGTAAGTTTTTTTCTTTCTTTAAATTTAAAGTTTTCTTTTTCTTTTTACATATGAGGTTATTATAAGGGTCATCAATCGTTCTATTACAAAAGTTAGATGGAACAAGTCACACTTGAACGGTAATGTCTAAGTTATTACACTCATCAATACAAAAAGTAGAGTTTAACTAACAATTATAACTTTTAACAAAGTAATACGCATTCAATTTAACAATTGGTATTAAAATCAAAGCATGAGTTCAATTTTCATAATTTTTGACATAGTAATAAGCATTCAATTCAACAATTGGTATTAAAATCAACACTACAAGAAAAACATGAAATAGAAACCAATTTTACAAAAATAATTAGTTGCTATATATAGTAGCTAAATTATAGACAAATAGTTGTTATAGTAACTACCAATTATTTAGATTCTAAATTTGATAGCAAAAACCTTGATTGTTAATTAGATACTAATTTAGAAACCGTTTAACCATAATAAAAATTAATTTAGAAATAAAAAAAAAATTTAGTTTCTAAAACAATCTCTAATTTAGTCACTATAGTAACTAATTATTTTTATCTCTAAAATTGGTTTCTATTTCATGATTTTCTTGTAGTGTAAAGTCATGATTTAAATTTTCAACGGGATAATTGTTGAGGAATAGTTTATTACGAGTGACATCAATTATCAAGTAAAACATATTAGGTGAGTTAAGTCACAATTGAATTGAGATCCTTGAGTTGCTAGACTATTAAGTTTTTCTAACTTATTTAAGCAATTTTCTTAAAGAATACAATAACTAAAGTAAGGGAAGATGATGACTACAAATTATTTTCAATTGATTTTGGATTTGGTACGAAGTTGATCCTGGGTTGAAACTGAATCAATTGTGATGAGTTGGTGCATTACAAAGTTAATTAGGCTTTGGAGGATTGGTGTGACTATTTTTTTTTTTTGGTACGATTAGTACTTGATTAAATGCATATTTTATTTAGTTCTATATTATTATTTTAAGAATGTTATGACATGTAGAAGTTGGAAAATTAATATTTTATCTTATTTTTTTATGAAAATGATGGAATGTTTTGGTTTTAAATTTGTTTGTTAAAGTGTAAATTTAATGAAAAATGATTGTAGAATTGTTTTTTTTTTATTAATTGTGTGGTTGAAGTAGTTGTATTTGGATGTTGTATATTTTCTTTTTTTTAGTATTTTTGTCCAAGATAAACATTTCTTTTCACCAATCTAAAAAAAATTCTCTAGCAAAAAAAATCTCACAAAAATTAATGTTCTTTTCTATTAAATTTTTGCTTAAGCGAAATTGTGTCACAAAAAGATTTTATATGATGAAATTGATATGTTTTGAATTTAAAAAAAGATTGTATATGATGAAATTGATATGTTTTGAAGTTATAAATATTATGTATATGTGAGTATAATAGATGAGATAGGTTGGCGATCTTATTTGGTTAATGATGTGAGATGGGATGTATTTTATTGTTGATAAGATGTGAATCATATGATTAATGATGATATATTGTGCATGTGGATATATGTGTGATATTAATGTGATTCTTTTGTAATTGTAAAAAATTATCAAAGGGATACTATTGAGATCTGGTGTAAGTATTAAGTTAGTCATTTAATTAAGACATGCTTATTATAATGATACATTAAGACAAATATACAAAGATATTATACTATAAATAAGTAATAGAAGTTTAGAGTTCATAGTTTAAGATTTAAGGTTTGATAATGTAAATTGTTATACTTTTAAAGAGTTAGACCAATGTTTATATTTATGTTTAATCATAATATTAATGTTTCAAAAGAATTATAGTCATTTAATTTATTACAACACTCTTAAGAGATTCATTGATACAACAAGCTTATTGATACAATGCACGAAAGTTAAATTTTTTTGCTATACTTGTCTGTTTTTAAGAGTATAGTTGCCTTTTTAAATAAATTATTTTAAAAAAAATTGTTTCTTTTATTGGATGAGTTGTTATGCATTAATAACTATCACTTAACCCTTTAGACGTTAATTTTTACCCTAATTATATTGATTAAAGTATGTATAACTGCACTATTATATAGGTTAATAGGCTTATTTATAATAATGAATTGATTTTTGTTAAAGTTGTCTTAAAATAATAGATTATATTGTTTCTTTTATTGGAAAATTTCTTGAATTGGTAAATAAACACAAACTATGATTTTATTGGATAAATTCTTGAATTGGCAATACTTATCGCCTAATCTTTTATGCAAGAAAATTAATGGCACTTATTTATAATTAATATAGATTAAATTATCTTTTATACAATTTTTTTTAATAAATTAAAATTTTAATGAATAGTAAAGTATGTTGTTTGCTTTTTTATTGGGGAAATTTCCCTTAAACAGCAGCCGATATTTGTCGCATAATCTTCAAGCCATCATATTTATCAATGAACATGTATAAATGCACTCTTTAAAAGCTGGTGCAATTATTTATGAATTAAAATAAAACCTTTTGATAAAATTTCCTTTCTAGTATTAAAAAAATCGTCAACTACTTTACTTAAGGTTTAAATATAATCTTACTAATAATCTCCTTTCATACAATACAATCATATCATTAATTTAATTTAATTCAAATATCAAATATCTTGTCATGATATTTCATAAATATATACTAGCAAACAGAACTTATGGAGGTGGAGGAGAGAGAAGGAAAATGTGAAAAAAAAAATGAATAGAAGAAGTAGAATTTATTTTGGTGAAATTACTTATTAGAAGAAGATTTTAAATTATTACATATTTCTCGAGAAACTTATTGTAGTAAGTACATGTTATAATATTTTTGGAGGAATCACCGTTATATTTCTAATAAATAGAATACGACAATCTATGT
>Ga0123341_1003435_pt1 | contig 13587 bp, 7 predicted proteins | sample Turbeapinknodule_FD_89959 | JGI IMG/M metagenome (GOLD analysis project Ga0123341, IMG submission 89959) | Root nodule microbial communities of legume samples collected from Mexico - Turtle bean Mexico pink nodule | ecosystem: Host-associated > Plants > Roots > Nodule | place: Mexico: Nepantla... | reverse complement strand
TACAATTTCTCTATCCCTATCTCTTTAAATTCAGTTTTGTCAATTAATAACTGGTATAAACAACCGATTGTTTTTCCAGTATTGTGCTTTTGCTTTATGTTTTGAAAAACTGAATTCTTAATCTTAAAAGTTTGCGAAAATACCTCTTAAACAATTCCCCCCCCCCCCCCTTCTCGTTTAAGGCCATATTTTCTAACACTTGCAAGCTATTCAAGAGACCTATTCTTCCTTTCCACAACCCCATTCTGCTCAGTCGTTCTAGGAGCAGAGAAATTATGGAAGATTCCAAGCTTTTCACAGAATGAACTGAACTTTTCATTTTGGAATTCTCCAGCATGATCACTTCGGATAGCACATATGTTGTTGCAGCTAGTGTTTGGCAACCTCTTAGAAAGCTTTTTGAAGGCAGAAAACACATCACTCTTTGATTTCAAAAACAAAGTCCATGTGAATCTTGGGTAATCATCAACTATAACAAAAGCATAGAAGTTACCACCAAGACTCATAGTTCTTGAAGGACCAAATAGATCCATGTGTAACGGCTCAAGGGGTTTTTAAGAAGAAACAACATTTTTCAGTTTAAAAGAATGTTTGATTTGTTTTCTCTTTTGACATGCTTCACATATGTATTGGACAGACTGCTCAGGTGTTGAGGTCATCGGATGTCGATGCTTGGACCCAGGTAACATTGTTAAGGCCTAGTTAAAATTATTAATCCCATCAAGGGCGTAATTAAGGTCACATTGTTACATGGTAACTTAGGGGGGTGCATAGTAATTGAACTCCAAACCCTAAAACCGTAAATGTATTTTAACCTAAAAAAGTTATATACCTATTGTAAAAGTAAGCGTTGCGCCGTAAGGTGCCCGTAAAAAAGGAATGTTATACTGCTATTCTTAGATGCCTTCAGGAGAGATAAGATGCTCATGTGTGAAGGTCGTTACGAGAATGGCTATAAAAGGAGCTAGGGTTCCTTGGTGAAAGACACGCTATTTTTTAATACTAGACTAAACTGAATATGTGTTATCATTTATATGCTATCACTGACTTGATCGTCCCAGTGTAATCAACAGGTATAACCCTCTCTGTTTCAACAGAGCCATGTTCCGGTACCATCGTGAGTTGCATAACATCCTAAGAGATGAAGTAGAAGCGATGCTTTCCACTAGAACATATTTCCTACCGTGGGGCTCGATAAAATCTGACCTCACCCATGATTCAAATCAAAGTTATCCAACGTCATGAGAAACCCTAGACAAATGTCTGGCGATGCCACCACCTTACAACAACTCATAAAGGTCGAAAGGGCTCTCTAGGAGGCTAACGAGCAGTATAGGCAAGAGTAGGAGCGAATCCAGTAGAAAACCAAGGCTAAACAAGTGCTCAGGCAAGATCAACTGATGACGGAGATAGAAACAATGCGAGCGAAAAACAATGAGTTGCGCAAGGCTAATGAGGACTTGCGTAAGAGTCTACAACAACGCTACGAAGGGGAACGAGCCCCGAACGTACCCCTGCGAGCGCCTCTTATGACCAATTCTCCCAACTGTTCAGGGAGCAGTTCTCGGTCAACCAAGTTAGACCCCAATCCTTTATGACCTCTTTAGTGTGAAGCAAAAGGAAGGGAAGACTCTGAAGAATTACGTAATGGGTTCTGGGCATTTACGGTCAAGCTTCTAACACGTGACGAAGTCATGATGGTCAACGCCTTCGAGCAAGGAGTCATGGTGGGACCATTCAGCGACTCACTGATTAGGAAGCCGAATGACACATTCGACGAGATACGACGATAGGTTGTTGCCCATATCAAAGCCGAGGAGGTCGTATCCCTGAAGTGCAACAACTCATATCCAGGGCAGACCAAGCCTAAGGAGGATAGACCAACCCTGATGGTTGACGAAACCTCGACCGGAAAGAAAGCGAACTCAAGACGAGCTCCATACTCGACCAGGAGAGGTGAAAAGTACAAAGTTGGGGATGATCTGTCCTTCCGACCTAGGTTCAGGATTTCGTACCGTGAAATGCTGAGTATGCCGGATGTCGTGGAAATGCTGAAATTCCCACGGAAGATGAATAGGAATCTGGGGCCACAGATGGACGTTTGGTGTGAATTCCTCAAGAGATTTGGGCACGACGTTGAATGATGTATAGCTCTGGGGCACCAGCTGTCGGGCTTGCTGAAGGAAGGGCATCTGAAGGAGTACAGGGAGGCCGACCAAGAAGAATAGAAGGGATAAGATGCTCCCAAGGATCAAACTCATAAGGTACCAATTCATGGTGAGGTGAACACATCTCAGGAGGATTCTCTGGGAGGAAGCTCTGCAACCAAGCGGAAAGGGTACGTGATAGCGGTGATGATCGTAGAGACGATGAGGCCCGACCTCCTACCAGAGCCAAATCTATATTTCATGAAAGTTGACCTAGAGGGAGTGATTTCGTACGAAGATGACCCGGTGATAATATTTGTTGTCACAGTGGGAAGAAGAGTACACCGAGTTTTCATTGACCAGGGAAGCTCTGCAGATGTGATGTTTTGGTTGACCTTCAACAGTTTGCAGTTATATCCCGACCAGTTGAAGCCATACGACAATTTTTTGTTTGGCTTTGCGGGAGACCAGGTGGAAGTGCGGGGGTACATTGAGCTGAGGACAAATTTTTCATATGGCACTTCAGCTCGAACCGTTAGTATCAGGTACATTGTGGTTAATGCCTCTTCTGCTTACAATTTTCTTTTAGGGAGACCTTCTTTGAACAGGCTAGGTGCGGTGACCTCAACGAAGCACATGAAAATGAAGCTATCGTTTCTTGATAGAATTGTGATCACCATCAAGTCTGACCAGAAGACAACAAGGAAATGCTATAAGAGAAGCTTGAAGTGCAGGAGGAGAATGTACTCGATCGCTGCTAAAGCGGTAGAGCCAGAAGAGATTATGGAAGCTGGAATCACCAGTGAAAGGTGACATGTGCCTACTGGTGAGGTTTAGGAGAGAGAGATAGGTGGGAGAGAGTTCAAGCTCGACACGTCAATATGTCGGGAGTTGCAGGACTGGATAACCGAGGTGATATCCAGGCACATGCATGCATTTGCCTGTTCATCCGCGTACATGCTTGGAATAGACCCAGACTTCTTATGTCATAGACTTACTATGGATGAGAAGGTCAGGCCGGTCGTCCAAAGGAGAAGAAAGTTCAGTGAGGAGAGGCATATGGTCATTAGGGAGGAAACTCGAAAGCTCTTGAATGTCGCATAAGGGAAAATCATTACCCTAAGTGGTTGGTGAAGAAGGCCAATGGGGAATGGAGGATGTGCGTGGATTTTACCAACCTCAACAAGGCTTGTCCCAAGGATTCCTACCCGTTTCCAAGCATAGATTCCTTGGTGGACAACGCCTCGGGTTGTCGGTTGTTGAGTTTCTTGGACCCTTCTCGGGGTACAACTAATTGAATTAGTTTAACTAAAGTCAACCAAAGTCAAATAGTTTCAACTTCTTTCAAAAACCTTTAAGTGTAAAACAACCGATTTAAACGATAATTCAACAGGTTGATTTTCCACTTATCTTTGAAAACTGATCTTTTAAAAAGGTTTCAAAATCAAATGGCATTGAATCAATTCTTTAAGTGGATTAAAAATTCAAACACTACAAAATACCCAGCTAAACAAGCAACAACAAAGCTTCACTCAACTCTTCAAGATTTGGAGTCATCAAAGCCTTTGTTCAACAATGTATAACTCGAAGTTGAGAAACAAACAAGTTAGAAGATCTATTCCTCTCCCATTTGAAGACACTGAGTTTGATAATGAATGGATAACTGAAGAAGGAGAAATGTTGTTGAGGTTAAGCAAACTCAAGTTGAAGATGATGGTGTGAATGTTGACTTAGCTGGAGGAACAAGTTTAAATTATTCAATGCTAGATGCAGCTAATTTTGATAATATAGTTTTTGATGATGATCTTGATGAAGATGAAGATGAAAATGGTGATAAAGATGATGATGGAGATGGATATGATCATGAAGATCTTGGAGATTATTTCCTTAGAGGATTAGATGAATGAGACTTTTAAACTTACATTTATGTTGTTTTAGTTATTTTGTTGGTGTATGAACTTGTTTATTTCAATATTATGGAATTGGTATCATGAATTTTTATTTTTTTTGTTCAATTTTTTATATGAAGTAAACTCTACAAGTCTACAAGTCGGGGCTCCCACGTGTCTGAGTAGTCTCTCGAGTCTAATAACCTTGAAAGAGATAGTTTAGAAATTATTCCAGATGTTATACCTACAATGTTTGTGGCGGTGGTAACGGGGGAACCGTCATTGAACTAGGGGTAGAAGGAACTAATGTTCTATCTAAATGAAAAGCTTCTTCTCTAGATGTTGGTAAAACTTCAAGGCCAAGTCCGACCAAGAAGACGATGACAAATAAGTTCCTCCATGTTTTAGATCCCGAGTATTCTTGGGTATTTGGTGAGGTTGCCTCTTGTGCCTCCGTGTTCACCTCAAAAGATAAGATGGAGGAGTTTGTTTCTTCTTTTAACATATGTCCTTACTTCATGGCTAATTTGGTTGTTGTTAGACATTGTCTTAATAGTGATAGAGTTTTCACGAAGCCTTCTCGCGATTCCAAATACTTGACATCACTTTTCCTTTGTCACATTTCGAGTGTCGCATGCTGACCGCCATGAATGTGGCACCGATTCAGTTGCATCCAAATAGTTGGGTCTTTTTGAAGGTCTTTCAAATACTTTGTACTCATATTAAAATCAAACATACTATTAACATTTTTATGTATTTTTATCATCTAAAGCATGGTGCAGAAGTCAGTTGGATTTCCCTTAATGGAGCCTAACATGGTCCTATTTTTACTGTTTATTATTCTTCATTTAAAAATTTCAAAAGAAATTTTTTTTATGTTGAAGTGTGCACCGCAAGACAACATAAGCGATTATTTTTTTTTATCCTAACTTCACACATCGCTTCCCTTTATTGGCAAAGGCCAGAAAAATTTAAGTCTCTTACCAAATATTTACTCTTTCCCATAGAGAGAATATATGTAGAATTAATAAAGAATTTACCTCGCTCTATTAGGAGCCAGACACTCTTTCGTGTACCTTTTGTCAAGGATCCTCATGCCCTATTCCTAGGTAAGGTTTTATCTTACTTTTCTTTGCTGGCATTTTACAGTAATGTTGATTGACTAACATCTATTTCTTAGCAATCAAATTAAAAAGTATTCAATGTAGATCATCTAACACAGTGATAGACTGTCTAACACCAAAGAGATGATAAAATAGAAGTGGTCAGATGATCCTAAGTCATCTCCCAACGAATCCAATGAAACAGTGTTCAGAACCTATACGCAAGCAATAAAATTAGCAATAACAATAAAATAAAAGGGGGTTTGTGATTGTTTAGTAGGAAAATATAAAAGATGATTAAAAATAGTAGAGAATGCTAGTTGACTCCCAAGTTTTTTCACCGAGAATTCCTCATTCTTATTTCTAAGATTATCATGTTGAGCCTAAAGAACAAAGCTTCATTTGGTTTTTCCAAATCCTACATTGAAGATTTTGATGTACTTTTGTTTGTTTCTTCCCAATGTATTATGATCCAAGTCCTCTCCAAGAAATGTTTTGATTTGCAAAACTGCTAAGTATTTTTAACCGGTTGATTTATAATATCAACATGTTAAAATTAATTAACTTATTTTACTAAGTTTGAAAAGAATTTATTTGTCAAAATTGTTACTCTTTGTTTAGTAAAATCAACAAGTTATTTCGAAAAATGAATCTTTTTAAAAGTTGTTGATTTCTTCTGTTAAGAGTAATCAATTTGTTATTTCGAGAAAATAATTTGATGACTTTCTATGGCAAGTGCATCGCGTTATCAGAAGTCATAATTTGTCCCTAAGGACGAATATCGATCCCAAAAGGAATAGTCAAATTATCAAGTACAATACTCACCAAATATAAAACAGAACAATTAAAAGTGTGTTGAAAGTGGTTGTGTTGGCGATGATAATTAAGAAAACAAAAAAAGAATTGGTTACTTCAAGTTGGAAAAATAAGGATTAGCATGTTAACATTATGTTCTTTGATTGAAATTGATGTTAGTATAAAATTCATTTATATTGATTCCTCGCATATAAAATAATTAATAATGTTCCTTAAATATCGATCTCTCGCATATTTATAAAAACAGTTTGTAATCAAGCTCAAACGTTAATAGCAATTAACATTTCAAGTCTATTCCTAGTACTCAAATATGTTAAGTATTGTTGTTTAGTTGAGAACCCTAAAAATACTTTCCAGTCAGATTTAAGATTCTAGATCAAGAATTATAAGCAAAATAACAATACCAATAATCAATTAAGAACATAATATTATAGTGTATTTAAATATCACCTCAATACATAAGAGTTCGAACATATTACTCTCAATCCCAAAAGATAGAATTAGCCACGCATACTTCTAGCACCTTCCATTCTCTCAATTGGTTACAAATCACTCAATGGTGTTTTCCTTTCAATTTGTCACCCTAGGGTTGAGCCTCTAGCCCCCCTATTTAACCTAATTTGTTAGGGTTAGGTGACTTATTGCGTCCTCTGATGGGCTTTTTGATAAAAAAAATTAAAAATGGCCCAATTAATTTGACGCATTCTCGCTCAAGCGAGCGCTGGAGCAAGAAAGGCGTTAATTTCCAAAAAATTTCACTGGAGCATTCTCGCTAAAGCGATAATATCTCGCTTGAGCGAGAATCTTCGCTACTGAGTTTGACTTTTTTTTTGCTCTTTTTGTGCTTTTCGGGTCTTTTAGCTTTCTCCTTTTAGCTTATATCATTCTTCTTTAGTCCAAATCTCCATTCTTCCCTATAAACCTGAAATTAACACCAAATTTGGAAATAAAATGTTCTTATTGAAATAAAAATCATAAAAAATATATAAAAAAAGTATAAATTCATAAATTAGAGATTATTTTAGATGCATTTTAACAATTAATACTCATAAGTGCCTATATTTTAATATGAAATATCACTGAAATTAGGCACTTATCATCTAAACAAGTTAAAATTAATTAACTTCTTTTACTGGTTTTAAAAGAATTTATTTGTCAAAATTGTTACTCTTTGTTTAGTAAAATCAACAAGTTATTTCGAAAAATGATTTTTTTTAAAAGTTGTTAATTTCTTCTGTCAAGAGTAATCAATTTGTTATTTCGAGAAAATAACTTGATGAATATAATTGTTTTTCTGTTCTCATAACAAAATTACTTTAAATAATTAAATCGTTTTTTCTTTAATAGAAAATTTATAAAAATGGTTTAAGTGTACATTTCAAGTTACGAAAATTAATTAGAGAGAACAATTTTTTTTTATTTTGAAATCTTAGAGTAACTCTTTGCATCTTGGATTATTCATGTGTTGAAAAGAACTTGCATCTAACTTTGTACAACAATGGTTTAGGCAGATTCAGATATTGTTTCTGTTAATATGTTTAGGGTTGTTTTGTGCGTATGAATATAGATTATTATAGATTTCAATAACTATTCTCTTGATTGTATAACTTTATTACCTTGTGTAGTGAATTCTCAGTGCATTGGCTGAGGACTGAATGTAGATCTTGTGTTAAAAGTGAACCAGTATAAAAGATTTATGTGATTCTCTCTATCCTTCTCTTTACTATTTCAATTTGGTACATATGTGATATTCGTATTACTTCTTGATTAAATTAATATAAAACTAATTGATATCTCTTTTATAATCGGTTGAACAGAATAATCAATCCATTGATTTTATTAGAATTTTCAATTTGACTTCTAGTTTTGTGAAAATCTTTTGAAAAATAATTCACCCCCTCTTATTTTCGACCATCTATTCTCAGATATCATCCTTTAATTCCTAAAAATGTCAAACTTCATCAAGAAACCATCAATCAAATTCAGCATGATCTTATAAACAAAACAAGCATATACTTATGTATTCAATATCTCACTAATTCCAAGTGTATACTCGTGAGATGTTTATCTTCTGCCTATTGAACTAAGTGAACTAGAGATTAATTAGAACTAAGCAAACTAAACAAGAAATCTAATTAAAAAAAAAAAGAATTGAATTATCAACCAGCGTTCAAAAACAATTCCTTTGAATGAAACTTGATTTCAAAAAGATAAAAATAAAGCATAGTCTGCTACAGGAAATTGAAGAAGAAAACCTTATTGAACAAAACCATAGAATTTAATGGGAAATCACAAGAAAATCAACCCAAGAGGTTTTAGCCTTCCATGCGGAGGAAAAATCAAGAAATATACAAAAAAAAGAAATAAAACTAGGTCTAGAATGTGTTTGCTTCTATGGAACGTGATCCCTAAAAAGCTCCCATCATTCTTCCTCTGAAGTCTCTTTTATAATGTTCTTTTCCTTGCACAAAATCGGATTCAAAATCTGCATGTGATATTCTTTTACAATTATCAAATGTTTCCTTTCTCTATTTTGTATTATTAAGCAAATATGTTCTTTCCCAACCATTCGTTGATTTTATTATCGTTTCTCTTCCATATATATTGTTTCCAAATTTGTTGATTTATGCATTGATTGTAATTGATTCTAGTGTTGCTATAAGAGATAATGTAGAATATTTTCTTCATTAATATCTTCAAAGGATATTAAACTATTATGACTTTTGTAAAGGAGTTTTAATTGTAGGATTTTGAGGGAATTTCCTTGCATAAGATTGATTTGATTTCAATTATTGCTTCCTTAGAATGTAATCGAATCACCAAATCAATGTCTTCCTTTTCCATAATATATATAGCATCCATTAGTAGGCAATCATGATACAACCCATGATTCACCCCACACTTATTCAAGAATTTATTCCCAAAATTATTTCAAAGCTCCTTTATCTGTTAAGATACGGACAAACATGATTTTTCTATTTTAGAGCTTGTAAGGGGGTTAAAAACCAAAAAAATGACTATATGCTCAATCACTGCAAGAAAATTTGGTATTACATACAACACCAATTTGTATGTACTAAATCCGTATGTAAAACATAGTAATTGTTACATACGGAAAAAAAATCTATATGTAAAATTGTCATAGGTAACTGTTACATACAAATTCAGATTTTGTATGTAATTACATATGTATACATATATATCTGTATGTAATTATCTTTTAGATTTACATATGGATATATTTGTATGTTATCATCTTTTAGATTTACATACGGATATATTTGTATGTAATTACACTAAAAAGTTACATACGGAAATATCCGTATGTAATTACTAATGTACTACATACAAATATGTAATTTTTTTTCTACATCTGAAATTATTGAAAACCAGTTTTCCAAACCTAGATATACTGAAAACATTAAGAGACATATTCATCAACATTCAAATTTGACCATAAATTGAAAAACATGATAGAATACTATTTTCAAATGTTCAAAATATTCAAATGCATTTCAATCAAACCAAAGAAAACATCTAATAAAAAGAAATTCAAGTCATTACAAAGCGTGGACAGTAATTTTTGGATCTCTAAAGTTGTTTGTAAGTTGTTAGGTGATAAGGGTGATATGCATACCTCTTTTGTTAAAGATTTTTTTTTTTAGGTTATGCAAATCTCATAACCTGTTTGATGTATAGGTTGAAACATTCCTAAAATGTCCCACATTGTCATTTCTAACATCAATTTCCCTTTTTGTCCACCAAGACCTAGCATATTCTTGAAAACTTAGGGTAACCATGGAAAATCTGCTAAATTCATCCAATTGGTGTTTTTAAAAGATTTGATCAACCTTTGTCTCACTATGTAATCAATCCTAGATTACAAGCTACACACACCAAGAGTGATGATCTTGAACCCCTCAAGAACACACACTGTCAGAACAAGCCTCTAACTTTACAGATACACATATTACAAGTAATGAAACTGAAAAACAATTACAAGAGAATATGGAACAGATTACACCTAATTACAGGAAATCACAGTTGCTCCTAATCCACTTTTTAACCAAAGCACAACCCAAGGCAATCTTGCTTTCTTGAGTCCAAACTTTCACAAAATGTATATGAATCACTTTTTTCTCCTCTTAAAATAGGGAGGGTAATCCCAACTTTATTGCTCTTTAAACTAGCCGTTTTAATCAGTTAAACATGAGCCAAAACAATTTGTAAATAACTGAAAACAAATATAATAGATTTATGAAAAGCTATTAAGAAATTCAAAAATCAACCGGTTGAAATGTCGGTTTAACCGGTTGAATTGGTTTGATAGTTAAGCCAACCAAAACAACCGATTAAAAATCAACAGGTTGTTTTTCACTTAACTTTGAAAAACATTTTTTCTTTTTAAAACCAGATTGATTCAATTGTGAATTTGATTAAGAGTGGATCTAGCTAATTCTAAACTACCTAGAACTAAACCCTAAACACAACAACAAAGTCTTCAAGCAGTTTTCATGGATTTGGAGGCATCAAAGCTTCATTTTCAACACATGCTAGATGGTCTGATGAACATGTTGAATGTGTAACAAGTTTACTTAAAATAATTTTATGTGAAAAAAAAATCTTCTATATGCATATATAAGCTAAAAGTGCGTTCAATCAAAGAGAGATTATTTAGACACAAGACAGTCTAGTCATCTCTAAATGGTCTAATACCCCACTAAACAGTCTCATACAAGAGAGTCTATAAGATTTTGACAATAACAAACACTATAAGATGTGATAAGTATTATAATAAAGCTACTTCATGTGCAAAATTTATATAAACACATTAGATGGTCAGTCAAAAGTAAATCTGTTAGACAATACTAAAGTATCATACTGGCTAGATGGTTTCTAAGTTAAAATTCATTAGATGGTTTCATAGTGTTCAAAAGAATAAGAAAAATCTACAATTTTAACATGTTACATTATACGAAAAAGTACATTTAGCTGCAAAAAAAAAGTGACGGGAGACTGGGGACATTAAATAGTGTCAACTAAGCCTTCACAATTAAAGAAAATCAAATAAAGTGTGGGAAGACGTGAGTTATAGTCACAAACTTAAAAAAATAAATAAAAAAGTAATAATAATAAATTTTTAAATTTTTGAAGGTTAAGCCCACGTTATGCCTACTTAAAGTTTTGAAGATTAAGTCCATGCTATGCCTAGTTAAAGTTTTGAAGGTTAAGCCCAAGTTATGCATTTTAAAATAAAATAAAACTGTGAAGGTGAAAGTATGCAAATAATTAATTTATTTGAAAACTCATTTTTGTTCTATTTTTGGTACGTGAACTCATTTTGAATGTGAATAAGCTTGAGCATTTTCGACTGAGAGCTTCAGCGATTGAGCAGTGCGACCGTGAGAACCTTCGTACTCAACAACGACTGCCATGGAACGTGACCATGAGATGCGACTATGAAACCGTGTGTCACAGTGAGTTTCGCATTTCCTTTCTTAATCTTTGTGTGTTCTCAACCCTAGGTCCTCGATTTCTTTCTTTCTTTCTGTGTTTTTGAAATTCTTTTGGATTGTGTTTGCTGATGTGTTAGATTGTCTTTATTCAGGGATTCTAACAAAGTCTCTTACATAACCAGTGGTTAAAAGTGGTATTCTTCTCTAGAAATTGTTTTGGTGACTGGAGTATGGTGGTGGTGGATTCAACAAGCATACAACACTGTACTGCTTCCCTACTACATGTATTTTGCTTGCTGTTGAAAATTCCAGCGAAAAATGCTGAATAAAGATGCTTTATTTACTTAAAAAATGAAGATTAATTAATCCAAAGCAATTAAAATGTTGAGGAACTTCTTTGAGTTTCTACTGCACTTAATTTATTCAACATTATTCTGTCCCAAACGTCTAATTTCAGGTTGGAATGCCGGGTTGGAGATTAGTGTTTCACGTGCAAGAATCCTTATCTCGTGTCTTCTCTTCAACAATCTCTTGAGACTCGAACCAACTCTCCTATTTCTAGATCCATGAGATTCCTACACGAAAGTTCATAACAATTGTTGAGGGATTGAACCGCTCTGTTCCATGGAATGATTATTTTTCTTGGTTGCTTTCTGTTGTGTACTTTTTGTCCAGGATGGTTCATTATCCTCTCTTTTTTTCAATTTTTGTTCTATCTTAGTTTTTTATAGTAAAAAGTAAGAGTAAATTATACGCGTTCTATTTTGTTATATTACCTTGCAACTTTTCTTGTTTGGTTTGAGCTTATATAGAATTGGCTCAAAAACTTGCAGATTGAAATGAATCGAACACGATAGGATCTTTAAATGCTACTTTTGAGATGCTAAAGTATGGTAGATATACATTCATTTCTTTATTATATAGCAAGCAATTAAAGGGTCAACTAGGTTTTGTTGACGAAGGGTTGCTTAACTAGTGTAAAATAATAATGAAAGGTTCGAGTAATTCTAGTATAGGTTTTGACTTCTATCCTCCTTTGAGTTATTAAATTCGATTCAACAATCTATAGTAGGTAAAACGTCAAATAGATATAAAACTCCAAATACTAATCATCATGTTCAGATATAAAGAAGCTGCTATAACAGTTGGATTAGAACAGCTTCTTCTCAGATGAGATACATAAAATGAGACAACGCTTTTCAAGAGCTTTTGAAAAACTATAAACATTTTCCCCTTTCAATTGTATCACTGTATGTATGGAATTTTCAATTGCTGTTGCCAGTGGTGAAGCATGGACCCCTGTATGTATCTGCTATATGTGTGTGTGATGACTGGTTTGTGTTTATTAAACATATATATAGCAATGTAGCAGCAGATGCTTTGTCTAGAAATGTGCAACTAGGGACATTAGCAACTATCTTGACCATCACTTCTAACTAGAAATGAAAAGATTTAAATCAATCCAAAGCCATTATAAATAATTGTATGATACCTGAATTTGTGGCTTTTAGCATGAGGTACTAAAAGCAAAGCAATGCATGAGTTAAACTTTACCAAAACCCTCAACATCTAGAGTTAGGACTTGTCTGCACTTTACAAGCCTTAAAAGTTGAGGGCTCTATCCACTCCTGCAGCATTGTACACAAAAATGAACCTTCTACATTTACAAAGGGCAATCAGACATTGACACCTAAAGGCAGGGATATGAGTAATTGGGGGCAACCATGAGGGATACATTTTTGGTTGATTGTTGTATTATGAGGAAGATCCCTTAAGTCTCTTTTTATGGTAGGTCTAAATAAAGCAAGATCCCTTCTACATTTAATTTTTTTTATTTGTTTACTACCCTGTTCTTTATTAAAAAAAGAAAAAAAAACTGGTTTCTGTGTTTGGGGCTGAGAAGATCGCATGGTGTTTTTTGTTTTTAATGTTTGGATTTTGTTAAGGTGAAGTGGATTATGGTGAGAGAGAGGCTGTTTTCTTATTATATGCAATTTTTTTTTATCAGCAATGAATAAATAAAATTAAAGGGATACTTCAGGGGTATCCCAATCCATATACAGTAACCAGAAGTGGACTTCCTATATCATCCACAAAAGAAACTCTCCTTTATGGTTGGAGCAGAACAACCTTAAAGTGAGAAAACCATACCCAAAAATATAACCAACAGGTTACC